>Ga0207831_100352_pt1 | contig 17637 bp, 15 predicted proteins | sample TtanPargueraPR_7_FD_187741 | JGI IMG/M metagenome (GOLD analysis project Ga0207831, IMG submission 187741) | Aerobic enrichment media microbial communities from Bioluminiscent Bay, La Parguera, Puerto Rico - Tt and M1 (2) (SPAdes) | ecosystem: Environmental > Aquatic > Marine > Unclassified ... | reverse complement strand
ACAGTGGAAAGGTGTTTTATATGAAAAAAATTGGTCTTCGCCTTTTAAAAATATTTAAACCTGTCGTGAATAAACTTTTTGCGTTGAACTCACAATTGGTTAGAGCTGCCAATCCTGAATGGCAACCGCGCGTGTGGTCAAATTCAGAATTAAAGAAGTTTGCGCACATGTATCAGGGCAGCGTGATAAATGTGAGCGGATGGAAGGATATGGACAAGCAGGGTGGTCGCTATCAGGATTATTTTGTCAATGCAAAAGATTACCATGTAAGTAATATTGATGGATGCAGGGGGAAAAATGGCCTACCGAATGAGATTCACATAGATCTTCAATCTGAAGTAGATGATCAGCTGGCTGGTCGCTATGAGGTCGTGTTTAATCATACAACACTGGAGCATGTTTCTGATGTGCGACTAGCAATTAAGAATTTATGCAAGCTGACGAGTGATACAGTTATACTTGTAGTCCCTTTTATACAAGTTGAGCATTGGTCTTATGGTTCTTATCTGGACTATTTCAGATTTACAGAATTTGCTCTGCGGGAGCTTTTTGATGAGCAGGGATTTGAGGTTATGTACATCGATGGAAATCACAATCCTGTTTATCCTGTGTATTACTTTGTTGTTGCAAGTAGAAGCCCCGATAAGTGGCAGAATAGATTCCCTCAAACCGGTAAAGAAGTTGCTTCTGGGGTCGTTCTTACTAAAAATGAATCCAGCCATAGATCCCTTGGAGCCATTGAAATAATGAAGTAGACAAAGGGAGCAGGGGAATTCTGTTAAACAAAAATGGGGGCCGTTTTTCGGTCCCCATTTTTTTATCCCATAATTTTTGAGACCAAGTTTTTTCTCTCGTTGGGGGGGCAGAAGTGGGGCCACTTTGTTGAACCACTGAACAGCGTTTTTGAGGTGGACAGATTAACGAGCTACGCTGCTTGGCGGGGCCAAGCTAGAGGTACCCCTTTGGGTTGCGTTTGATATTTTTTCATCGGCTTCTTGCCGTCAAAGGTCTTATGAGTACAGTGGTTATTGTAGAAATCAAAGCACCATGCCACAAAGCTTTTCGCGAGTTAAAGCCAGTCTCCGACTCCCTCAGATAAACACATTCATATTTTAGCGACTTCCAGAGCCGCTCTATCATAACATTTTCACCTAGCACCCACGGCGACCCATTGAGATCCGAATATCAACGGCACGCAAAGTCTTGATGAATTTATAGCTGGAAAACTGGTTGCCTTGATCCGCGTTAAATATTTTCAAGCACACCATAGCGAGCGATTGCATCCTCCAGGGCCGAGGTGCAGAAGTCTGCGTTCATCTTGTACGACAAGCGCCAGGACAGTATAGCACGGCTACGCCAGTCCATAATTGCTACAAGATACAGAAATTCTCGTTTCATCGGGATATACTTGATGTCGGCGCATCAAACCTGATTTGGCTTTGTGATTGTCTGATGCCTCAGCAAATACGGATAAGTCCTAGTTGCGGATGCGGGTGGCTTGTCTTTGGTTTCTGATAAATCACAATCAATCCCGTCTTACACATTAAACGAGGGGGGGCGTTCTCGGCCGACCCACAGACCTCCATTTCGTAGGATGATATGCATCCGTCGAACATTGAGCACAGGATGCTCCTTGTCGGTAATCTCACGCCTTCGTTCGCAGCTCAGATTTTGACGAGGGTTTGTTGCAAAAAAGTCTTCTCCACGGTGAGCTTCCGATTTTGGCGTCAAATCCTCATCATCTTGTTGGGTCTTCTTGGGCTTGCCTGCAAAGCCAACAGTGATCTGCTTTTAGCTTGCTTCTTCCATTTGGATATCTGATTGGCGTGGACGCTGTACCTGCTGACCAGCTCAGAAAGTGTGTGTCCACCGATCAGGGCGTCGATGACCTACGGAGCTCAAATTCAGCAGTAAATCTTTTCCTTCTCCTGGACATCAAAAGCCTCATTTGGGCTTCTTGCGTCCTCTTAAACTGTGGTTTAGTTTTTTTAGGCCAATCCTCTGGCGTCTTTATGCTCATAATATAAAATAATTCTTTTAATTGCTGGTTGAAAAAAAGTAAAATTATCGGCAGTATTAATAAACAAAGCATATAATACATTGATAATAGAGATTTCTAGGGCTGTTTCCTGTTTCTATAAAAAATAAAGTAAAATTTTATTTTTTTTGGTAATTTTATACATACCAAGTTTAAAAAATCATGAAAAATAAAAACGCAGTCTATACTGTCGTAACAGGTTGTTATGATAGTGTTTTTAGGCATAAATATATTTGTAGAGAATGGGATTACATCTGTTTTTCAGATGCAAAAATTGACGTGCCCTCTCCGTGGCGTTTGGTTTTAATGGAAAGAAGCAAATTGGATAATGGTCGTAAGTCCCGTTTAATAAAACTCTTGCCACATAAATTTTTATCTCAATATGAAACTAGTGTATATATTGATGCAAACATAGATGTTCTTGATGATAAGCTTGAGCATGTTGTGAGGAGACATATTGATTTTAATTCATCTATGGCTTTGGCTCCACATCCGCTGCGAGATTGTCTCTTCGATGAAGCTGCGGCATGCATGCGTTTATCAAAGGGCAATAAAAAAAAAATAATAAAACAAATAAAAGAATATCATAAATTCCATATGCCTCTTCATTATGGTCTTTATTGCGGTGGTATTATTTTCAGAAGGCATAATGAGTCTTGTATTTCAAAAGCAATGGAGATGTGGTGGCAGGAGTTGAAAAAACACAGCGGGCGCGACCAAATAAGTTTGCCTTATGTCCTCTACCGCCAAAAAATTCATGTCGAAGATCTTTTTTTTGATAGATATGAAAATTTTATAAATAACACCAGCTCTTTTAAAATCAATAGGCATAATAAAAAGTTGTCTTTAAGGATTTTAAAGTGTGTAATTTCATTGGTCCCTATTAAACAATGGCGCAGAAGGCTACGAAGACAATATTGTGATTAAGTTTTGGTATGATAAGTGCTTTTTACAGCCTCGATTGAGGGGGGCCGCCTTTCTCATGTGCAATCTCTCGTCTCCTGCTTTCTAAATTGTCTCCTCCTTGACTTGACGCTCCGATGGCCCATACTGGCGGAAACAAATGCAGCCGGAGGAATATATGAGTGAATACCTGATTCATCCCATGGTCATGGGGTCCAAGGTTTTCGACAAGGGCATGATGACCTACCAGCACGGGTACGGTACGCCCTACACAATTCCCATCTACAGCTGGTATCTCGAAGGCGGCGACAAAACCATTCTCGTGGACACCGGAGAAATGCATCCCGTGATTTCCGAAGACCGGGAAAAGGCTATCGGCGGTCCCATTCATACGTTTGAAGAAGGGCTGGCTCTGCACGAACTCAAGCCGGAAGATGTGGACATCGTCATCCATACGCATTTGCACAACGACCATTGCGAGAATGACTACAAATGTACCAATGCCCGTTTCTATGTTCATGAAAAGGAGCTGGAACACGCGCATGATCCGCATCCGTTGGATTTTCGCTATCTGGAAGATTACATCGAGGATGTTGAAGACAACGGCCAGATCGAAGTGATCACGGGCGATACGGAAGTGGTGCCGGGCATCCGCATGGTCCACACTCCTGCGCATACGGAAGGCGGCATGTCCGTCCTGGTGGACACCCCGTCCGGTGTGGTCATGATTTGCGGGTTCTGTACCATTCTGGAAAATCTGTACCCACCCAAGGACGTCACGGCCATGGAGATGGAGGTGATCCCGCCCGGAACCCATATGAATGCCAATGAAGCCTATGATATTCTTGTCCGCGCCAAGACCATGGCCGACACACTCCTGCCCCTTCATGAACCGCAATATGCCACAGGAGCGGTCATAGGCGCCAGACAGTAACAAAATACACTGCTTGCAAAACAAAAAAGGCCCCGAAACGGAGCCTTGTTTGAGCAGAAAGCCTACATGGAAGGGGAGCGAGTCATGTGGGCTTCCCGCAAGCAAGCAGTTGTATACTTGTAGGTAGAAGTTATCGTTTGAAGCAAAAAACGCAATGGGGAACCCCCCTCTTTTTGTAGCGAAAAGTCAGGGGAAACCCCCAGATATTTTGAGGGGGCTTTTAGGGTTTTACCTCTTGCTACAGGTAAAAGAACGGAGGATAACCATGGATTCCATGACAATGCCGGACATGGGGGCCTGTGCCCTTGTGATAGTTGATATGCAAAATGATTTCGTGTTGCCGGAAGGAAGCATGACAACGCCGGGAGCTGCGGAATTTGTGCCAGCCCTGACCCGTTTGACCGAACGTTTTCGGGATAAGCGACAGCCTGTAATCCATGTGGTCCGGCTTTATGAACCGGGAGGAGGCAACGCAGATTTGTGCCGTCGAGAGCGGTTGGCGACCGGCGAACAACTTGTGATACCCGGCACCAAGGGCGCTCGGATTGCTCAGGGATTGCTCCCGAAGGGAGCTCAATTGGACGAAGCTTTGTTGTTGGAAGGACGTCCCCAGCCTCTGGGAGAGCAGGAGTTTGTCATATACAAGCCGCGCTGGAGCGCGTTTTTTGAGACCCGGTTGCACAATCTGTTGCAGGATTTGGGCGTGAACAGTGTGGCTGTGGCCGGGACATGGTATCCCAATTGTATACATGCCACCATTTATGATGCGGCCGCACTGGATTACCGGGTGGCTGCCGTTCGGGATTGCATTGCCGGCATCACGGACAAGGATTGTTCCGACCTTGAGCGCATCAGCGTGCGCATTGTCGAATCCGGGAAATTATTCCAATAGGCTTGCCAGCGTTTTTTCGCTGCGCTGCACCATGCGTTGGGCACTGAAGTGCTTGAGAATGTGCTCGCGCATGCCGGATGGAGGCGCGTTTAAGGTCTTGATGATGATATTGACCAGATCATGGCAGTAGCCCGGTTGTATGACCGTACCTGTGGGGCCGAGTACGCGGGCGCTGTCCCCGGAATCCGTGGCCACGCAAGGCACGTTGCAAGCCATGGCCTCACCCAGCACATTGGGAAAGCCTTCGCCCGGACGCGAGCAAAGGCAAAACAGATCCAGCGCGTTGTATGCTTCATTCATGGTTTCGTGATCCCGCCAGATCACGTGTTTTTCCAGTCCGAGTTGGCGTGTCATGTTCAGCAGAGGTTGGCGGGCGTTCAGCGATCCCCGGCCCATACAAACGAAAATACAGTCCGGGTGGGTACGAAGCAGCAGGGATGCGGCGCGCAGGAAAGTGGAATGGTCTTTTACCGGCACGATTCGGGCGGCAAGGCCGATAATGGGCCCGGAATGATTGGATAGTCCCCACCGCTTTCGTGCCTGGGCACCGGCTTCCGGGTCTGGCCGGAATTGACGCATGTCGATGCCGTTGGGGATCACGCGCAGTTTGTCTTCAGGGTAGCCGAGGGAAAACGCGTGCTTCATGCCTGCGTGCGAGTTGGCGATGATCATGTGTGGCGTACGCGAAAGACGGTGCTCCAATCGTGCATGCAGCGCAGGCAGCAATCCCCGTCCTGTTTGCTGCATATCCGAGGTGCGCAATCCCCATACGGTTTTCAGGCTCGGAAACATGGGGCGCATCAGGGACGTAAAGAGATTGGCGGTACCGAGATAACCGTGAAGAATGTCGGGACGGAATTTGCGGATGCAGCGCAAGAGGCGAATGGTGAATCCGGCCATATCCATGCGGCCCTTTTTGCCAAGGTCCACATAATGTACGCCCTGCAACCGGTCTTCCAGCGCCCCCTTGCCGTAAAATACTGCCACGGCCACGGCATGCCCCCGCGCGGCAAGACCGTTTGCAAGCGTTACAAGTTGGGCTTCTGCGCCTCCAGGCTCAAGGGAACGTACCAGAAACAATATGCGCATGGGCGCGTTCATGAATGCTCTTCCTCATTGTGGGCAAGCCAGGCCTGAAACATGAGTACATCCCATATATAGGTGCTCCAGTTGCCTTGTCCGTTCACATATTCGCGCCACATGCGCGCGACCATATCCGCGTCCATGTATCCTTGTCCATGAAGGATTTCAGGATTGAGTAATTCTTCACACCAATCGCGCAAGTCCGAACGCAACCACTGCTCCAGTGGGATGCTGAAGCCCATTTTGGGTCTTTCGAAGAGATTGGGGGGAACATAACGCGACAATACAGCGCGTACTGGCAATTTCCCCTTGCCGTCTGGTCCGAGTTTCATGCTGGTCGGCAGGCTGGCGGCGAATTCAACCACCCTGTGATCCAACAGCGGCACACGCGCTTCAAGGCTGGCAGCCATGGTTGCACGGTCCACTTTGGTCAGGATGTCATCCGGCAAATAGGCACGAGCGTCCATGAGCGTCATGAGCGCGGCCTTGTCACATGCCGGTTTTCCATAGCTGGCGGTAAAGGCGGTCTTCGGCTCGATGGCTCCCGGGACAAATTCTTCGGGCAGCTTCTGGTGGGAGAGTGCATAGCGATAGAGGGATTGGAAATCAGGCAGAGCCAGAGCATCCAGCCGCCAGTGGATTTTCGAAGCGAGCGGTCCCAAAAGACTCATGAGGCGGTTGGGTACGGCCTTGCCCATGCGGGAAATGGTTTTGCGAATCGGAAGGGGCAGGTTCCCCAACAGATTCCATGTGCGCACAGCCATGGGATACCGGGCGTAGCCCATGAAAAGCTCGTCCCCGCCGTCACCGGAGAGAGCTACCGTGACGTGTTGCCGTGTCAACCGCGCAAGGCACAGGCTTGGAACCTGGGAAGAGTCTGCAAACGGTTCATCCCAGAACCGGGGCAGTGAGGGAATGACTTCAGCCATCTCCCGGGGGGTAACTCTCAGTTCCGTATGGTTTGTTCCCAGATGGTTTGCAATGGCGCGGGCCATGGGAGATTCATCGTATTTTTGATCCGCGAATCCGATGGAAAAAGTGCGCACCGGGCGGGAGCTTTGTGCCTGCATGAGCGCGGCCACCGTAGAGGAATCAATTCCCCCGGAAAGGAATGCGCCCAAAGGAACGTCCGAAAGCATGCGCAACCGTACCGAATCTGTGAGCAGGTCGTGCAGGTGGTCGGAGGCCTCGTCCAAACTGCCGGGAAAAGGTTCGGTCAGGCCAGCTTCCCACGCCGTTGTTGCGCTCCACCAGCAGCGGGTGCTGAGCCCCGATTGATCAAGCGTGAGAATATGGCCGGGTTCCAGTTTGTAGGCGTTTCGATAGATGCAGTGAGGTGAGGGAATGTAATTGTGCCGGAAGAATAATGCCAACGCATCGCGATCTATTTGCGGAGAAAACTCCGGATGCCGGCGCAGCGCTTTCGTCTCGGAGCTGAACAGTACGTGGTTGCCCGTTCTGGCGTAATACAGAGGCTTGATGCCCATGCGGTCCCGCGCCAGTTGCAGGGTGCGCTTGTCCCGGTCCCAGAGGGCCAGCGCGAACATGCCGATGCAGCGTTTGAGCGTTGCCTCAAGTCCCCATTCGGCAATGGCGGCCAGCAGCGTTTCCGTATCAGATGTGCCGCGAAATTTGTGCCCCCGTTTTTCCAACTCCCGGCGCAGCGAGAGGTGGTTGTATACTTCGCCATTGTAGGTCAGCACGAACCGGTTGCAGGCGGATTGCATCGGCTGCGCACCGTGCGGGGAGAGATCAAGGATGGCGAGGCGTCGATGCCCCAAGGCCACGCCAGCGTGTTCGTCTGTCCAGACGCCGGACCCGTCCGGTCCTCGATGGTATAATGTATCGATCATGGCCCGGCATACGGACTTAATGTCCCGAATTTCATGGCCGGGGGCCTTCGGGTGCAGGGGGACGAATCCGGCTATACCGCACATGCTGAAGCTCCCGTTTCAACCAGCAACTGCATCCACTTGCACAGGATATGGTCGTTATCGAATTTTTCGCAGATGCTCATTGCATTGGCGGCAACGCCGGTCCGTAATTGGTCGTCCGTAGCCAGCCGTGTCATGGCATCTGCCATGTGGCGGATCTCTCCTGCCGGGACCAGCAAACCGTTGTGTTCGTGCTGCATGATGTCTGTGCATCCACCCGGACTGTTCGTGGCAATACAGGCCAACCCATGGGCCATGGCCTCGCACAAGGCGTTGGGGAATCCCTCATGGGCTGAGGATAGCGCAAAAATGTCGTTTTGAATGAGTTGTTCGTCCACACTGTTGATCACGCCCGTAAAGCATACCGCCTGGGACAGGCCAAGGGCTTGTACCCGGGATTCAACGGCTTGGCGTAGTGGACCGTCTCCGACCATGGTCAGTGTGCGCCCTTTGAGTTGTTTGCGGGCAAGTGCAAAGGCTTCCAATACATCCATGGGACGTTTTTCTTCGGAAAATCGGCCAACGAAAATTATTCCATGGCCAGTCGTCGTACGTGTCGGGCGTGCCACGGGATTGGGGATAACCACGCTATTCTTGTTGGTGCACGGTATCAGTTCATGCAGGATTTTCTGCTCGCCTTGCGTTTGTACCACCACGGCTTTTGCACGAGGATAGGTAATGTATCTTAATAAAATCCATGGAGTTCCGGAGAGTCGTTGTTGTAGTGAGGCCCGTTCCGCAACAACCACCGGATATTCCGTGCCGCTGGCAGCCAACAGTGAAAGGATGTTGGTGGCGGTCAGAAATGAAAGGATGACATCCGGGTGAAGCTTCAGGAACGCCTTGCGCAGGGCACGGATCCTGCCCATATTGGCGAACAGGGCGCTGATTGGCCCAGAGCTTGTTCCCATGCGACCCAATGGGTGCAGGCGCACGTTTTGGTGCAGCCTGTAATGCGGACTGTTGTCCGGGGAGTCCAGTGTGATCATGTCCACATGGTGCCCTCGCCCTGCAAGGTGGTTGGCCAACATGGTCATGATGTGCTCGGCTCCGCCCGGTCCGAGGGTGGATATGACAAGCGCCATGCGCATTATGCATCGCTCCCGGCGGCCAAACGGCGTATGGCCTCCTTGAGGCGTTTGCGCAGGCCATGTTCCCGGCTGCGGTCATTGTCCCAATGCAGCATGCTTTTTACCAATAAACGGGCGCCATCTTTTTTTGTAGTAACTGAGTATTGCCGCCACAAGCGCCACACCATCGGTCCGAGTGTTGTGGCGTGGTCGCAGGTATGCAACAGCCGGGAGTCCAGTTCCATGTCCAATGCCTGTCTGTTCAGGCGATGAAAATTCTGAGTATTACTCGCGGCTGCATTTTTTCGGATGTTGTCCAGCCACAAAACTGCCTTATGAACACTCTCCCGTTTTTTGGGTAGATCGCCTCGGGCCAGCGCGTTGTGTCGGTGCAATTCATCGCACGAAACAGAAAAGCCAAAGGCTGTGAGTACGCGGGCGCGCACATTGTCTGCAATTTGGTTTTCCTGTTTTTGAAGCCGTTGCCCCATGCTTTTCGGATGCCTTCGGTAACGCAGCAACGGTTCATCAATATTGCCGCCGCGCAGATTGTGTTCCAGCAGTAACCGTGCCCAGAGTTCGTAATCTTCGGTGCAGGGCAGGTTTTCATCGTAGCGGGCCTGCGTATGGTGCAACGCCTTGGAGCGGATCATCACCGTGGGGTGGGCGAACGGAGGCTGGAACAACAGTCTGGCCATGAGTTGTTCATGGGAGGTTGGCTGGTGCACACGTTCGTGCATGTGTTCCCGGCCGTCCTCAAATTGGACGTATGCCGTTCCTGAAATACCGATATCCCGATGCGTATCCATGTAGGCCACTTGCCGGGCAAGGCGGTCGGGGTGGCAGATGTCGTCCGCATCCATGCGTGCAACGTATTTACAGGCCGGATCGGCGAGTGCTGTTTCCAGCGCAACATTCAGGGTGGCGGCAAGCCCCTTGTTGGTTTTGTTGCGAAGCATGCGCACTTGGGAATTCTGTTCATATCCATTCAGGATTCGTAGTGTTTCGGCGTCCGTGGAACCATCATCCGCCAGAATCAGTGTGAAGTCCGTGAACGATTGTCCGAGAACAGAGTCAACAGCCTGATTGAGATATTCCCCGGCATTGTATACCGGCAGGAGCACGGCGACGCGAGCGGTCATGCTTTTGTCTCGCGTTTTTTGTCTGTGAGGCTGTCATACAGTTCCCACCTGTGGGCCATGTAGATGCCGTCACGATGCTCGACAGGTTCGGTGCCATAGCCGAAATAATCACCGCCGTGTACGTGCAGGGGGTGGTTGACGAGTCGGGAGCAGGCCTGTCCGTTGTGGTTCAGGTTGATTTGCACTGTATATTCGCCGGGCATGATCGGGCTTTTATCCACATGACAACAGAGTGTTCCCTTGGCCGGGGCCGGTCCGAAATGCGGTTGCTGCATGGAGCAGCAGGCTGTCTTGAGTTCTCCTGAAGCGGATTTGATCGACATGCTGACCTGCAAGTGTGGTAATCCCGCAGAAAGATGTTGGGACGATTGCACTTCGTAATTCAGCAAGACATTCATGGGAGAACCGCATTGCACTGGCGAGTCCTGCTTTTCGCCCATGAATCTTACTCCTGTGATGACAGGGTGTGCAGGGTTGTCCGACAGGCGCAGTATTTCTCCGGCGCAGCTTCCCCCCATGGCATGATACGCGGCCACGGCATCGGTTGCGCTGGCATCCAGAGCCATTTCTCCTTTGTCCAGCACAATGCCACGGTTGCAGAGGCGGTCAATGATGCCCATGTTGTGCGACACGATCAGCACGGTACGGCCTTCCCCGCCCACCTGTTCCATCTTGCCGAGGCATTTTTTCTGGAAGCGTAAGTCGCCTACGGCCAGGACTTCGTCCACCACCAGAATTTCCGGCTCCAGATGCGCGGCCACGGCAAACGCCAGTCGAACGCGCATACCGGAGGAATACCGTTTGACCGGCGTGTCCAAAAAGGTTTCGACTTCTGCAAAGTCCACGATTTCATCGAATTTGTAGCGGATTTCAGCCCGGCTCATGCCCAATACCGCGCCATTGAGAAAAATGTTTTCCCGTCCCGTGAGTTCCGGGTGAAACCCTGTTCCCACCTCAAGCAGGCTGGAAACACGCCCGCGCAGCCGGATGGAGCCGGTTGTAGGGGCGGTAATGCGTGATATGAGTTTGAGCAGGGTGGATTTTCCGGCTCCGTTTCGGCCGATGATACCAACCCGCTGGCCCGGCTCTATACGAAGACTGATGTTTTGCAACGCCCAGAACGGTTCGGTTTTGGGTTGTTTTTTTCCCCACAGGCCGAACCCTGTGCGGACCATTTGTGTCAGCTCGTCCCGAAGCGCCACATAGCTGTGTGCGCTCTGGCTCCTGTGCCGGGCAATGCGGTATTGTTTGCCGAGGTTCTCGGTTTTCAGGATGGCTGTCATATCAAATGGTGTCCGCAAAGGTTGCTTCCATGCGTCGGAAGATGCGCAGCCCCACGCCGAGTAACACAAGTGCCACAGCCGCGGAGATGATCAACCCCGGCGTGTAGGGCAGGGCCGTACCCAGAATGGCCCAACGGAATCCGTCGATGACCCCGGCTACGGGGTTAAGATAATAGAGGGCACGCCATGTCTGCGGGACAACGGAGCTGGAAAAGCCCACCGGAGAAATATACATGCCCAGCTGGATGATGAAGGGGACGATGTACCGGAAGTCCCGGTAGGTCACGTTCAGAGCGCAGAACAATAGTCCGGCGCCCAGTGTGGTCACTGCCGCGGGCAGCACAAGGATAGGGAGCAGCAGCATGCGCCAGGTTGGAGCAAAACCATATATGAGCATGAGCAGGGCCAAAACGGCCAATGAAAGGATCATGTCCGCCGCGTCGACCAGAATGGACGATGCGGGCAACAGCATGCGCGGAAACCATATTTTGGAAACCATGGGCGCGTTGTTGGTGAGACTGTTGCTGGCGTCGGAAAGGCCGGAGGCAAAGAATTGCCATGGGAGCATGGCTGCAAATACCATGACCGGATAGGGCGCGTCGCCTTCGCTGGGCAGCCCGGCCAGCTTGCCGAAAACAAGGCTGAAAACGATCATGGCCAGCACGGGCCGGAGCACGGCCCACGCAACACCGATGGCGGTTTGCTTGTAGCGCACCAACAGGTCTCGCCAGGCCAGAAATACAAACAGTTCCCGGTACCGGAACATGTCCTGCCAGTAATGGCGTGCTTTCTGTCCTGCCTGAATGACGATTTCGTTGCGTGGGGCCATTTTACACCACCTTCCATGTGGGGCGGCGGTCAAAAATTTCTTTATCCTGCTCGAATTCCTTTGCACTCAGATTCATGGTGCGAATTTTCCGGTTGATTTTCTTTTCCGTGATGCGGCGCAGATTTTCCAATCGGTCGCGGTCAATGTTGCCCACCACCAGCAGGTCGATGATGCCGGAATCCTTGCCTTGGGCGTAGTCGTCCAGAATGTAGACGGCTTCCACCCGGCCGAGCGAAACCATGATTTCATCCACCAGCTTGTCTATTCCCAACGTCTTGCGGACGATGGAGCTGATTTCCGGGAAAAAGGGGTGATTGGTGTTGGCCCGAAAATAAATGGAGCGCCCGTTTTGTTCCCTTTCGAGATATCCGGCGCTGCTCAGGCTGTCCAATTCTCCCTTGATGGCGTTGGGGGAGACTTGAAATTCCGAAGCCAGTTCCCGCAGATAACATGATACCTGCGGATTCAGGAACAGTTTCATGAGCAGCTTGATGCGTGTCTTGGACGTGAAAAGTTCGGTGAGCATAAATGTTTCGTACAGAAAAACTGAACGAAGTGTCAATGGGCGCGAAGACAAAAGGGCCGACGCCAAAAGCGCCGGCCCGTGAAAAAGACTGAGATAATTGAGAACTAGGCGTCCGAAAGCAGCTTTTTGGCGACTTCCAGATCGTAGAGGGCCAGCGGATTACGGTCCGTTCCCCGTTCGCGGTATTTGGCTGCGGCCATTTCCACAACTTCATACGGGAGCCATTGGTGCTTTTCCCATGTCTCCGGGTGGATGGGGTTCCAGAGCCTGAATTCGATGGTTCCGTTGTTGTTGCGCACGTACATGCGGGTTTCCGGGTCCTGTAGGGACGGGGTGTAATATATGCCTCGTTCGTCCTGCATGTCTTATCCTCTCTTGGGTATTTTCCGGAACGCCATGCGCCCGTTTTTTTCAATGGTCACAGCCGTGGCGAATTGGCGCAACAGGGCTCGGGCAGGGCGGCCGAGGAGAAAATCCATGGCGTCTGCGTCAAGGCCTGCGCGTTCGGGGATCAGTTTGCGCATCTCGTCGTCATAGCGGATCATGGTTTCGAGTTCGGCGGAAGCCTGCTCATCGCCGGTTGCGGCCGGAGTGGCCAGCTCGGCCAGCCGGACGGGGGGACAATGCCTGTCGTGCTCGTCGATCAGCTCCAGAAGTGGATGCCCCTCGGGGATCAGGTGTCTGCGGGTGATGTGCTCATGGGTGTGGATCTCTTCCAGGGCCGAGAGATCGTGGCAGTCCAGGGCACGACATTCCGCGGGGCGGTGGTCATATATGGTACAGTGCCCGGCCTGCTCGCTGAAAAAGATGCAAGTCCACGAACCGCCGGAACCCTTGAGCTTGACGAATTCATTGTCAATGGGAGCAAAACGGTTGCGAAGCTGGTCAAAAGCGTATTCGCCGGTCCGAATGGTTACCATGTTTTCCAGCCCCGGCCCGAGGCCGGAACGGATCGCTTCCAGATCCTCCATGTGGAGGGAGGGGCCGCCGTTACGGCAGCAATCTCCGCAGCGGGTGCACTCTTGTGTCGTTTCCGGTGTCGTTTTATTCATGTGGGCTTGATAGGGTATCTGTTTTGGGGTATCGGACAAATGTCCGGGGTCCATAAAAGAACAGGGCTGGAATACTCTGCATGAGGGGCAAAAGCAACCCTTTCGCAGGGGTGGGGCCAAGGCGGATTCATCCTTGCTCCCCAAGGGCTTTGCAAGGCGTTTGGGGTTGACATGCTTGAGTAATGCCCATACATTGGGCACCCTGCGTAACTAACGAATATGAGGGGTAATTTCCCATATTCGTGATTTATTTACGTTTGGAGGAAAGGCGTCCGGGAAAGGCAGGCCCTGTATGGGGTTCTGATTTCGCCGGGCGGATACCGGTTGATGGCAACATCTTAATCAAACAATGGAGGTTAAGGGAATGGCGAAACACAAAACTCCTCTGTTGGACCAGCTGGAAAGCGGCCCGTGGCCCAGCTTTGTGTCCGACATCAAACAGGAGGCCGAATCTCGCGCCAAGAACGAGAAAGGTCTGGACTACCAGATTCCCGCTGACTGCCCGGAAGATCTTCTCGGCGTGCTGGAACTGTCCTTCTCCGACGGTGAAACTCACTGGAAGCACGGCGGCATCGTCGGCGTGTTCGGTTACGGCGGCGGCGTTATCGGTCGTTACTGTGACCAGCCTGAACAGTTCCCCGGCGTGGCTCACTTCCACACCATTCGTGTGGCCCAGCCCGCTGGTAAGTTTTACACAACCAAGTTCCTTCGCGACATCTGCGATTTGTGGGAACTCCGCGGTTCTGGTCTGACCAACATGCATGGCGCTACCGGCGACATCGTTTTGCTTGGTACCCAGACCCCGCAGCTTGAAGAAATCTTCTTCGAACTGACTCATAACCTGAACAACGACCTCGGTGGTTCCGGTTCCAACCTGCGTACTCCGGCCGCTTGCATGGGTAAATCCCGCTGCGAATACGCCTGTTACGACTCTCAGGAACTGTGTTACAACCTGACTCAGGAATATCAGGACGAACTGCACCGTCCGGCTTTCCCGTACAAGTTCAAGTTCAAGTTCGATGCCTGTCCGAACGGTTGTGTTGCTGCTATCGCACGTTCCGACCTTTCCTTCCTCGGCACCTGGCGCGACAACATCCGTGTCGACCAGGAAGCCGTTGCCGCCTACGTCGGCGGTGAAATCGCTCCTAACGCCGGCGCCCACGCCGGTCGTGACTGGGGTAAGTTCGACATCGTCAAGGAAGTTGTCGACCTGTGCCCGTCCAAGGCGATTTCCTATGAAGATGGCAAACTTGCCATCAACGACAAGGAATGCGTCCGTTGCATGCACTGCATCAACACCATGCCGCGCGCTCTGCGCATCGGTGAAGACACCGGTTGTTCCATCCTCTGTGGCGCAAAGGCCCCGATCCTCGACGGCCCGCAGATGGGTTCCCTGCTCGTTCCGTTCATTGAAGTGAACAAGGACGACGACTATCAGGCCATCAAGGACGTTGTCGAAGGCGTCTGGGACTGGTGGATGGAAGAAGGCAAAAACCGTGAGCGCATTGGTGAAACCATGAAGCGTCTCGGCTTTGCCGCCCTGGCAAAGGCCGCCGGCGTGCCCATCGACGCACGTCAGGTTCAGGAACCGCGTCACAACCCGTACATCTTCTGGAAAGCAGAAGAGGTTGAAGGTGGTTGGGAACGCAGCATCGACGACTTCCGTAAACGCCACCAGCGCTAAAAGGGGGAAACTGATATGGCTTTTATTTCTTCTGGATACAATCCCGAAAAACCGATGGAAAACCGGATCACGGACATCGGGCCTCAGCATTTCACTGAGTTCCTCCAGCCGGTTATCAAAAAGAACTTCGGCAAATGGCTTTATCACGAAATCCTGGAGCCCGGCATTCTCAAGCATGTTGCCGAGTCCGGCGACGCCGTGTACACCGTCCGTTGCGGTACCGCACGCCTGATGACCGTTTCGCACATCCGTGAAATCTGCGACATCGCAGACGAATGGTGTGACGGCTACCTGCGCTTCACCACTCGTAACAACATCGAGTTCATGCTCGAGGACGAGGGCAAAGCCAAAGACCTGAAGAAGTTCCTCAACTCCCAGAAGTTCCCCGCCGGTTCCCTGAAGTTCCCGGTCGGTGGTACTGGTGCCGGTGTTACCAACATCGTCCACACTCAGGGTTGGGTGCACTGCCACACTCCGGCAACCGACGCTTCCGGTACCGTTAAGGCTACCATGGACGCCGTGTTTGACCAGTTCACCGACATGAAGCTGCCCGCTCCGGTGCGCATCTCCATGGCTTGCTGCCTGAACATGTGCGGCGCGGTTCACTGCTCCGACATCGCTATCCTGGGTATTCACCGTAAGCCGCCCATCATCGACCACAAGTACCTGGACAACCTGTGTGAAATCCCGCTGGCCGTGGCTGCATGCCCCACCGGCGCAGTTCGCCCGTCCAAGGTCGAAGTCGATGGCGAGACCTACAAGACCGTTGCCATTAAGGAAGAACGCTGCATGTTCTGCGGTAACTGCTACACCATGTGTCCTTCTCTGCCCTTGGCAGACAAGGAAGGTGACGGTATCGCCCTGATGGTCGGTGGTAAGGTCTCCAACCGTATGTCCAAGCCCGCTTTCTCCAAGGTCGTGGTTCCGTTCATCCCGAACAACCCGCCCCGTTGGCCCGAGATGACTGATGTCATCACCCGCATCCTGAATGCGTACTCTGAAGGCGCCAACAAGTACGAACGTCTGGGCGACTGGGCTACCCGCATTGGTTGGGAACGCTTCTTTGAAGTATGCGATCTCGAGTTCACCGAACACCTGATCGACGACTTCCGCGATCCTGCCTACTACACCTGGCGTCAGACCACTCAGTTCAAGTGGTAGAAGCCTAGTAAACTCTGGGGTGCGGCGCTTGTGCCGCACCCCATTTTCAACGAGAAGGAGTCAGATATGCCTCTCGATGTAGAAGAAGCAAAAAAAACTATTTTGGATTTTTGCGAAAGCAAATCCAAATCCAAGTCCAAATTCTACTTCAACGACTTCACCAAGCTTTTCCCGGAAGCGAAGGCCCGCGAAGTGAAAAAAATCCTGACCGCTCTGGTCAACGAAGAAAAAATCGTGTTCTGGTCTTCCGGAAGCACGACCATGTACGGCCTGGCCGGTGCCGGCAAGCAGGCTGCTGCAGAGGGCGAATAGCATTTTGTCCGACGCATGACGTCAAGAGCCTTGTCCCGCTTTGTGGGCAAGGCTTTTCTTATTCAGGAGTGGGCGCGCTGTGTCGAAATTTTCCCGAATTGTGGTTGCCGGGCTTTCCGGCGGCACCGGCAAGACCATTGTTTCGCTGGGGCTTGCCAGAGCATGGGCACGGCGTGGCCTTACGGTCCAGCCATTCAAGAAGGGACCGGATTACATAGACGCCAACTGGTTAAGCCTTGCCGCAGGGCGCAGTTGCACAAATCTTGATCCTTTCTTTCTGGATGCGGACCGCATCCGTTCCCTTTTTCAGCATCGTGCCGGGGATGCCCGGATAAGCCTCGTGGAAGGGAATCGGGGCCTCTTCGACGGCATGGACGAGGCTGGAACCTGTTCCACTTCCGAATTGGCCCGCCAACTGGGCGCGCCTGTTGTTCTGGCCGTGGACTGCACCAAGATGACCCGAACCATTGCCGCCATTGTGCAGGGGTGTGTTTCCTTTGAGCCGGGGCTTCATCTGGCCGGTGTCATTTGCAACAGAACCGCAGGTGAACGGCATCGGAGTATCCTTCGTCGCAGTATCGAAGCGCATACGGATGTGCCGGTATTGGGCATGTTGCCCAAGCTTTTGGCCAATCCGATTCCCGAACGGCATATGGGGCTGGTTTCGGATCAGGAATATGAAGCTGGCCAGTATGACGGGCAGGCGCACGCTCTCGACGCAGTGGCGGATATGGCCGAAGAGTGGCTTGATGTAGAGAAGATTTTTGCCGTGGCCGGGCAGGCTCCTGGAATGC
>Ga0207831_100351_pt1 | contig 17704 bp, 17 predicted proteins | sample TtanPargueraPR_7_FD_187741 | JGI IMG/M metagenome (GOLD analysis project Ga0207831, IMG submission 187741) | Aerobic enrichment media microbial communities from Bioluminiscent Bay, La Parguera, Puerto Rico - Tt and M1 (2) (SPAdes) | ecosystem: Environmental > Aquatic > Marine > Unclassified ... | reverse complement strand
GATAAAGGCAGCATGATCCCTGCTTACAGACATACTGGGAATGGGGGCATAATCGAACCCCTGATCAGTGTTTGGGAGGACAACTGGGTGAGGCATGATTCACCCTTCCCTCTTTCAACTCGTATATTCTTTTGTATATTCCACGAAAAAAGGCTTAGAAGGAAAATCTTCTAAGCCTTTAAAATTCTTGGTGGAGCTGGAGGGAATTGAACCCACGACCTCTTGAATGCCATTCAAGCGCTCTCCCAACTGAGCTACAGCCCCACACGTGTTGGGAAATGCAATTTGCTGAAAAATCCTGCGGCTGTCAACTGCAAATCAGGCAAAAATATCAAGTCCCCGTATGGAGAAATGTAAAATCGAGCGAGAGCAATTCCCGTTAATCCGGGGTTACGATCATCTTCACGCGCCCGACCTGCCCATCCTGCAAACGCACCTTGATACCGTGGGGATGCGTTGGGGACTTGGTCAGCAGATTGGCGACAATCCCCTCTGTCAAAGTGCCGGAGCGCTGATCTTTCTTGAGTACGATACGTACCCGCATCCCCGGAGCGATTTCCTTTCTTGTCGGCACTGCCAATGTTCTTTCTCCTTGTCCTGTATGCAAACGGTTCAACACGACGTTGTGTGCCGCACACCTTACAAAAACTCGGCTTGAAATAAAACAAGGGAGAAGAACAAAGCGGACCCGGAGCAACTCGTCAAGAGGAAGGCCCTAGCACATGGCAACATGCATTGTTTCCAGGAAAACGAGGCTCCGGGTCCACCTTATTCTGCCTCGACAGGCATTTTGAGGCAGGAAAAAAACGTTGTTTGAAATATTCCATTACAGGACGGCGCAGAGTTCACGCATGGAAAGCAGGTAGCCCTGCACTGTTTCGCGAATATCCATGAAGGCTTCGACAATTCGCGGATCGAACTGACTTCCCGAGCATTGTTGAATCTCGGCCACGACCTCCACATAACTGCGTGCCCGGCGATACGGCCGATCCTGCAACATGGCGGAAAGCGTATCGGCTACGGCGATCACCCGCGCCCCAAGGGGGATGTCCTCGCCAGCCAAACCATCAGGGTAGCCCTTGCCGTCAAAACGCTCATGATGATGCAACACCATATCCACAATGCCGTTGTTACCGGAAAGGCACGTCACGGGTTCGATAATGGCCGCGCCCATCTCCGGGTGCCTCTTTATCGTGGCGTATTCCCTGTCCGTAAGCGGCCCCTGTTTCTTAAGAATTGAATCCGGGATGCCGATTTTTCCGATATCATGCAAATGCCCGGCAATATGTAAAATATCTGCAGTGCGGGGTGGAAGACCCAATTGCAGGCCAATGGCCTGCGAAACAACGGCAACCTCTTCGGAGTGTGATCGCGTGCAATGGTCTTTTGCATCAATGGCATTGCCCAGAGACTCGGCCAATTGGTGCACTGTCATCTGCACGGCGTCCGGTATGGGGAAATTCCTTTCGCTTTGGCTCGAAAGCCGTGAGCTTGTATCTTCCGCGCGGAAAATGTTCCCAAGGCTATTCTTTCCAGCACCAGACATGGAACACAAATCAGTACGGCCCTCGGCATCACCAAACAGCATTCGCTTGACTCCTTGCATTATGAAAGCCGCCGTCCACATCACAAAATGCCCAGCTTTCATATCTCGGCACATCCATTTGAGAATGAATTTCGAAATCACAAATAGCGACCAAGACATCCTGTGTCAAACAAAAGCTGAAAGTAAAACCAAAAAGGAAGGATTGAATCCGGAAAAGTTTTTAACGCTCCCCCCTGTCTATGATCCGCTCGAAAACACCCACAATGAGCGGAATGCTCAACAGGCACAGCCCCATGTTCAAGACGCCCTGCCAATGATACTGTTTATAGGCGATTCCCGCTCCGGTTATGCCCAGCCAACCGCCCACATAATAAAAAAGCACGTACAAGGCGTTGGCCCTGCCCTGCCCGCGTTGCAGCTTGCGATTCAGCAATCCCACGGCCGAGGCATGGATACAGAAAAAACCGGCACACACACCGAAAAGCCCACCAATGACGCCCGATACGGTTTCTCCACCCAAAACCCACAACGAGCAGCCAAGAACCAATGAACCGACGAGCAACGTATTTCCGCCGCCGAACCGGTTACTGATCTTCCCCGCAAGCGGTCCCATGAAAATTCCCACCACATAAACAAGATAAACAAGCGTGGTTTTTTCCGTGGAAAAGCCGAATGGAGCGCCTTGCAGCCGAAACGGAAGATAATTGAATACTGAAGAGAAGATGGAAAAACTTCCGGCAGCGCAAAACAGGATAAGCACCAAATCATAACGCTTGAGCAACTGGAAATAGCTCACCTGTTCACGGCCGGAAGGCAACCGCTGTCTGTCCTTCGGCAACGTAAGCACAGCAAGAACCATGGATGCAACAATCAGCAACGCGGCAGAAACAAAGGCATACCGCCAATGCAAGGGAGGATGTATCCAGCCGCCCAGCAAACGGCCTCCAAGTCCTCCCAACACGGAAGCCGAAACATACGCCCCCATGACAACATTCAATTTTTCCACGGGCAATGTTCTGGCAAGATAGGCGGCAAGGCACGTCGTCAAAGCGGGAATGAATATGCCCTGGGCAAAACGGGCCGCAATCAGCAGCCAAAGGTTGTGGGTCACCGCGCAAAAAAGCCCACAGGCGGCTACCATGATTCCACCGACCAGAATCAATGGTTGAATGGGAAGACGATCCGCCAATGCCCCAAACGGCAGATTGGCCAACGCAACACCGAGAATAACGGCGGAAACCGTGAAGGATACCTGGAGCAGATCCGCTGCAAACTCGCTCTGCAACACAGGCAATACGGGCTGCGTGATGTAGATGTTGGCAAAGGAGGCGGAGACCAGTACAAAGACAGTCAGTTGAATGCGCAAAGACGAGACGGAAGCGGATGGATCGGACATAATGAGGTTCCAAAACTGATGCCCGGGCAGGCAGCAGTCCGTGTGGATCCGACGTTGTCAAACGAACAAAGGCGGGTTACCCGGCCCGCCTTATGCACACGCCATACTCAATGAGTACGCCCCGAATCCGTTTCCGTAAAGACCGCAGGATGCGGCTCCTGTATTATCCCTTCTGGCCGGATTTCATGCTCAAATTGATGCGCCCACGCGCTTCGTCGATGCCGATCACCGTGACCATGACTTCGCGCCTTGCCGCCACGACCTCGGAAGGATCGCGCACAAAACGGTCCGCCAACTGGCTGATGTGCACCAACCCGTCACGATGAACACCCACGTCCACAAAAGCCCCGAACTTGGTCACATTGGTAACGATACCGGGCAAACGCATTCCTTCACGCAAATCCTTTATATCGTTGACACCCTCAGCAAAGCTGAACGGGCTGAATTCCGCCCGGGGATCGCGTCCCGGCTTTTCCAGCTCCTTCATGATGTCCTTCAACGTAGGCATCCCGACACCGTTACCAGCATACTTATCAAGTTCAATGGAGCGACGAAGTTCTTCGCGCTGCATCAACTCATCCACGGAACAACCGGCATCACGAGCCATATTCTTCACCAAAGCGTATCGCTCCGGGTGCACTGCGCTGGCATCCAAAGGATTCTTTCCACGCACACGTAAAAAGCCGGCAGCCTGCTCAAAAGCCTTTGGACCAAGCCGTTTGACATCCAGCAACTGGCGGCGGGAAGCAAATGGGCCGTTGGCATCCCGGTGCGCCACAATATTACGCGCCAACACAGGACCAAGGCCGGATACATGGGCCAACAGTTCCGCACTGGCGGTATTCAGATCCACGCCAACGGCATTCACACAACTGGCGACCACATCATCCAGCGCGGCCTTGAGAGCAGCAGCGTCCACGTCATGCTGGTATTGTCCCACGCCAATAGCCTTGGGATCGACCTTGACCAGCTCGGCCAAAGGATCCATGAGCCTGCGGCCAATGCTCACCGATCCGCGCACGGTCAAATCCAGATCAGGGAATTCCTGTCTTGCGACATCCGAGGCGGAATACACGGAAGCTCCGGCTTCATTGACCAACACCGCAGGAATGCCCAGATCAAGACCGCGTACAAAGGCTTCCGTTTCCCGGCCTGCCGTACCGTTGCCCACAGCCACGACCTGTACGGCGTACTCTCTGCACAGATCCCGCAGGGTTTGTGCGGCCTGCTTTTGCTGTTTGTCCGATCCCGTGGGAAAAATTGTTTCGTGATGCAACAGAGCTCCCTGCCCATCCAGCACGGTCAGTTTGGCCCCGGTTCGGAAACCGGGATCAAGAGCGAGCACACCTTTTTGTCCCAGCGGCGCGGCCAGCAGCAGCTCACGCAGGTTTGCCGCAAATACTTGGATAGCCTCATGGTCCGCCCGTTTACGGACCTCGGCACGCAGCTCGTTCTCCATGGAAGGAGCCAGCAAACGACGGTAACCGTCCTTGATTGCCGTAGCCACTTCCCGGGAATCCGCACCATGACCACACACAATACCGCGTTGCAGCACGTCCAGAGCTTCGTCCTCGGGAGGGCGCAGACTCAGCACAAGCATCCCCTCGCGCTCGCCGCGAAACATGGCCAAAGCACGGTGCCCGGCAATGGAACGAAGTGGTTCACTCCAGTCAAACCAATCCCGGTAGGTCGCTCCTTCTTCTTCCTTGCCTTTGGCCACCTTGGCGCAAAACAGCCCTCTTCGCATGAACAACGTGCGCATGGCTGCACGGGTTCGTGAATTCTCGCTGACATGCTCCGCAATGATGTCGCGTGCACCAGCAAGGGCGGCGGCACAATCCGGTACGTCCTTTTCCGGGTTCACATACGCACGCGCGGCAACATCGGGTTCCACGCCACGCTGGGCAAAAAGTTTTTTGGACAGAGGCTCAAGGCCACGTTCCCGCGCCATGGCCGCCCGGGTACGCCGCTTGGGACGGTGCGGCAAGTAAATGTCTTCAAGACGAGCCTTGTCCTGTGCTCCTTCAATGGATGTTTTCAATTCATCCGTGAGCAGATTGCGCTCGGCAAGCGAACCCAGAATCGCCTCACGCCGTTTATCCAGCTCGGCAAGTTCGGTCATCCTGTCGCGCACGGAAGCCACGGCAACTTCATCCATCGCCCCGGTCGCTTCCTTGCGGTAGCGGGCAATGAACGGCACTGTCGCGCCTTCTTCAATGAGTTTTGCCACGGCCGCCACATACGTTTCCTTGAGGGAAAGTTCCTTGCCGATAATACGAACATGATCCTGGCTCACGTAATGATCCATCCTTTTGCTGAACATTGAAAAACAGGCCACACTTGAAACGGATTCAGCCAGCCGCGTCAAGAGGATGTTTAGAAAAACATGCCTGAACATGAAAAAAATCAAATCAGCAAAGCAATTTACACCCTGCGACAAGTGCTTTATTCTGGGTCAGGCACGACAATAGCCATCCCCAATAAAACATGGACCAAACATGAATACCCAAACCACACCTTTCCCGGCACTTTATCCCTGCACCGCCTGTCATGCCTCTTGCGAAGGCGGCATGGCTCTTGTCTTCTAAACCCTGTGTCGGTTGCGGCTGGTGTTGTCTCTCGGACCAATGCGAGGTCTCCCACCGCAAATACGGCTATCGCAAACGTTGCCCGGACCTGTTTTGGGACGAACAGCTGAACCGGTACGTCTGCCTGCTCATGCTGGACCCGGAGCTGGGCGCCGAAGCCCGCAAGCAACTGTTTGAAGGCCAGGGCTGCTGCGCTCCGCTCATGCATTGGCGAGACGATGTACGCAACCGGGATAACGACTGACCTCTTCCGCCCGACCACCACAAAATCACTCCCTTCCATCCGCACATAATGTTACAGTTGTGTGACTTGTGTTATATTCCATCCCATTCAACAGGCTTTTAGCATAGTGTTATAATCGGAAGCACCTCCAATAGGCGACTCGGCAACTTATGAAAGCCACAGGAAAAATATTTTTGAAGCCAGTCGAAGAGAATCCCGGAGCTACTTTCAACAGCCCGTAAAATATGCGATACAATAGCGTGAAGATTCTGTTATGATCACAAAACAGGATTGTTTTTTGTAACACGTGTGCTAGCGCTCTTACTCTCGAACGCAAGGAGTTCCCCATGGGTAATGATGTCAAGATAAGCCAATTCACCACAAGGAAGGAACTAGCCGATTTTCTGCATAAACTCGCCCAAGCATTGAAAACTGGGGGCGAAGAGGAATTGGCCTGTGTAGACGATTTCAAAAAAATAAAAATCAGTGCAAAGGATGAATTCGGACAGATATGCCTCAAGGTCCGAATCAAAAGCGAAGTGCCTTGCGAAGACTTCACGGACGAGACAGGACAGACAACGGGAAAGCCCAAATATAAGACACTGAAAAAACGCATGAAATCAAGTTTCAAACTTCTGCTGAAAATGATTCATGAAAACCAGATGCCCCCCCGCGCGGCCATAGACTCCTTTCTTGAAGACTCCGAGTTGATGGTCACATATCCGGGATATGGCGACGACTACTACGACGATTACATCAGGGCCTGCAGTGCATTCAAGGCGGCATGCGATGCCGAAGACTTGGCCAGAATGCATGAGACCATCGATGCTCTCGTCCACGAGAAAAGCCGTTGCCACGCAAAATACGACTGAAAGAAACGCCTTGGAGCAACAAACATGAAACTCATAAAGCACAGCGAAGACGGTACGGAATGCCGGACATTCCAGGCCGTGGCGACCGAAGAAATAACGGACGATGACCGCGAACGATTCTTCCAGGTCGTTTCCACGGATCTTGCTCCATGGCAGGTAGAGCAAGTCATCACTCCCCCCAGTGTTCAGGTTCGGCAGGAAGCCCTGCTGGCAGTTCACTGGCACCCGGAATTTGTGGACATGGAACATATCCGCACCCGCGTGAATGCCATGTTCCCCAACCGCACGGAAGAACTGCTTATCCCCACCCAACACAACGTGCTCATGAGTTGGGAAAACTACACGGGGGTGGAGGTGGACTGCTTTTCCAGCGGATTCAACCGTAAGGTGCAACTACTCCTGCATTTCGCCAACGAACGCGTGGAAAATGCGAATGTGCTCAAATCCATGCTGGCCCACACATTCAAATATCGCTCCGGTCAACTTTTCGAATTCATGCACACCATCACCAAGCCGGACGAGGCACGCATCAATCAGGCGGCCAAATCCACAGGCGCAGATGCGGACCTCATTGAATTTGTGCGAATCAATGTTTTCAAGGTCGAGCAACTGCTGGACGCAAACTGGACGGACGTCCCCCGCCTTTCCGTCAAAAACAAACTGCTCCGCAACTGGTTCGATACCATGCGTCCCACACTGGGCGATAACGCCGTGGACCGGGTGCAGGCTTACCTCAAGGCGGTCAAAAAGCTGGTCAAGCAGGGCTTCAACCTTTCCTTCTTCTACCGGGCCAGTGAGGTAATTGAAGAAGTTCGCGGACTCGGCGGCTGCGTGATCATACCGCACCCCGAACAATTCTGGCCCATTCTTTTGCGCAACTACGACGTGGACGGCATAGAGGTCTGGAATCCGCAGTCCCAGGAATACACGGAATTTCTCATTTCTGTCGTCAATGAACAAAACGAACGACGTAGTGCTTCTGAACGCAAGATGCTCATTTTTATGGGTGATGATTGCCACATGGGAGAAAAAACCAAGCCAGTCGATCAGCAGGACACGGCCAAGGCGGCACGCGAAATCGGCCTGCAGCCCGCGTGGGACGATTTGAACATACGCAAGAAACTCATTGTAAATGGCATATCCCGAAGAACCATCATCAGGGAATACAAGGACCGGCTGACCGGTTGAGCCAAAGGAGCAACGCATGGCGGAAGAAAAATTTGTCTTTGATTCACTGCAGGACAGCGAAAGCATCAGGATTTTCCTGCAATCGCTCACCGAAGGTTTTGAAAAGGGCAGCATTACCCTCTCCACCAATGGCGACACCATCGAGCTTGCCCCTCACGGGTTGTTAAGCTTCACGGTCAAAGCCAAGAAAAAAGACAGCACAAGCAAACTGAGCATCAAGATCGGTTGGAAAGACAACACCCAACCGCAACCGGAAGGACAACCCGCACTCAAGGTGGACTGACAGCGATGATCACTTTTGAAGGATTGGACGAGAACTTCAAATTCATTGTCCTTGAAGTCGAAAATCAGGCCCGTTCGACCCACAAATTCTTGAAATCGCCCTCCCGTAAGCGCTATTCCAAGATCATTTCAAGGGACGACTACATCGACAATCTGAAAACCATCATCGAGAACAAATGTTACTCACGCATACACTCGGACAAATCCCTGGACAGGAACCAGATCAACAAGATCCGGGCCATTCAGGTCATGTGCGTGAACCTTGAAAAAATCGCCGACTATTTTGTAAACATCATCAAGCAAATGCGGTATCTGGACGACCAGTTCTTCATCAATCGCTATGATTATGAAGAGGTGTTCACCATCATCATGGAAAGGATGGAAAGCATTCTTTCCGCCTATCATGAAGAGGATATGCCCAAGGCCCTGTTCATCTGCAAGTCCGAGCCGATGTTGGACAACGTCTACAAAGCCGTTTTCGACAGGGTCATGAATGAAATAGGTATGGGCCGCGATGCGCAGAGCCTGATCACCATCCTGTTCATCTTCCGCTACTTCGAACGGGTGGGCGACGCTTTGTTGAACATCGGCGAAGCGATTATTTTCTCGCTGTTGGGTGAACGCATCAAAATCGAGCAGTTCGACGCCCTGCAACAGACTCTGACCAAATCCGGCTTCAGCGACTCCTTTGCTGATATCGACTTCAGCGCCATCTGGGGAACACGTTCCGGCTGCCGCATCGGCAAGGTGGAACAGCGTGAGGCGACCCGCTCCAGCGACGACAGGAAACAGGGCAGCATCTACAAGGAGGGCAACCTCGAAAAAATCCGAAAGGAACGCGAATCCATCAATCGCTGGAAGCAGACATTCCCGGACCTCGTGGCCGACATATACGGATTCCACGAGGATTCGAACAAAGGTGCCATGCTGGTTGAATTCCTCAATGGTTGTACCTTGGATGAGGTGGTTCTTTCCGGTGACGACGAATATGTGCGCAATGCCCTGTTCATCTTTGAAAGTACCGTGCTGGAAACATGGACCACCACAATGGAATCGCTGCCCGTAAAGACAAACTACATCTGGCAGATCCAGTCCCGGCTGGAAGGAGTTCTCCAGACACACCCTGAATTCTGGCGCATACCCAAAGCCGTCGGCGAAGCCGAAATCCGATCAACCGAAATCCTTTTGCAGCAATGTGCGGACATTGAAGACGAACTGGAAGCCCCTTTCTCGGTCTTCATCCACGGTGACTTCAACGTCAACAACGTGGTTTACAACCATGCGGCGCAGCAGATTCACTATATCGACCTCTATCGATCACGGGATTTCGACTACGTTCAGGACGCTTCGGTTTTTCTGGTATCCAACTTCCGCATTCCCATCTTTGATACGGAACACCGCGGCAGGATCAACAGTGTCATCCGGCAATTTTATGGTTTTGCAAAAGGCTTTGCAGAAAAGCATAAGGATACGACATTCGAAGCCCGCATGACCTTTGCCCTGGCCCGCTCGTTCTATACATCCACAAGGTTCGAGCTCAATTTCAAATTTGCCAAGGAAATGTACAACAGGTCCATGTTTCTGCTGGAAAAAATACAACACTACAAGGGCGGCAATTGGGAAAACTTCTCTCTGCCCGAGGATGTCCTTTACTACTAGCAAAATTCAAGGAGCGATCTTGTGAAGATAGGAGTCATTGGAACCCGCGGAGGCTGGTCGTCGGAGAAACTTGCCGACACCGTGGCCGAAAAAACCGGCGGCGAGAGGATACTCATCAATATGGAAGACGTGCGGTTGGACCTGCCTTCCGGCAACGCCTATTACAATGGGCACAACCTTACCGACTTCGACGCCCTCATCATCAAAAAAATTGGAGCACGCTACTCTCCTGACCTGCTGGATCGGCTGGAAGTCTTGCGTTATCTGGCCGAGCGCGGGTTGAAAATTTTCAGCTCCCCTTATTCCATCCTCAGAGCTCTGGACCGCCTGAGCTGTACGATCTCACTACAACTGAACGACATCCCGATGCCGCCCACCACCATCACGGAATCCGTGGATCAGGCACTTGTCGCTGTCGAACAGTATGGCGAAGCCGTGTTCAAACCGCTCTATACTTCCAAGGCTCGCGGCATGTTCGTGCTCAAACACGGCCCGGATGCACGTGAAGCCATTGAAAAGTATGCTGCGGAATTCCACATCATGTACATTCAAAAGACCATCGACCTTGGTGAACTTGACCTCGGCGTGGCGTTTCTTGGTGGCGAATACCTGACCACATACTCCCGCTGCAAAACAAATGGAGCCTGGAACACGACCACGGCTTCCGGCGGCAAATACAAACCGTATGAACCGTCCCAGGAAATCATTGATCTGGCCCAAAAGGCCCAGGCTCCCTTCAATCTGGACTTTACCTGCGTGGACGTTGCAATCACTGAAAACGGTCCATACGTATTTGAAGTCTCGGTTTTCGGAGGTTTCAGAGGCATTCAGGAAACCAGCGGCATTGACGCTGCCGCACGTTACGTGGACTACGTCATGGAGAGGTTGTAATGAAGTTGACCGGAGTAACCCGCAAGGAAATCGCCACTGAAATAAAAACGGCCATGCCCGCCCAGCACGAACTGTTGCTCGACTTTGGCGGCTGCATCATTCTGGCAAAAAGCAACACCACGGAACTCTATGAGGCCCTTGCCGGGTACTTCAAAGAATTCATCGCCACATCCGGCACACCTCAAATAACCGTTTCGGGCCATGAGTCTGCCCCCCCGGGAACGGACCTCGAATTTACCGTCAAACAACCCGATCCCGGCAAAACCAAAATCAAGGAAGAATGGGTAGATCTGCCCGATGGACGCATTGTGCGTAAACGGCTCACGGGCATGCACTTCATTTTCGGACACGGCGAAAACGTTGCTGTCGGGCCTTGCCTGGAAAATTCCAATCAGGTCATCAATTTCATAAACAATCGCTTTATTGAGTGGAAGCTCAATCAGGGCGGTTTTCTGGGACATGCTGCGGGCGTGATCCATGCAGGCCGGGGAATATCGCTGGCCGGTTTTTCAGGCGCGGGCAAGTCCACCCTGGCTCTGCACCTTATGAGCAGGGGGACGACCTTTGTCAGTAATGACCGAGTCATGGTGGAGGAAAACGGCAATGGCCTGACCATGTTCGGAGTGGCCAAGCAACCTCGCATCAATCCCGGCACGGCGTTGAACAACCCGGATCTTTGCACCATTGTCGAACCGGAGCTGCGGCAGGAATTTCTGAGTATGCCTACCGAGAAACTCTGGCAACTGGAGCATAAATACGATGCGCTCATCGACCAATGTTATGGTCTGGGAAAATTCATGCTCAAGAGTCCCATGAATGCCTTGGTTATCCTCAATTGGAAACGCGATGAAGGTCCGATGTTTGCGGCCAAAGTGAACCCTGCACAACGAAAGGATCTGCTTCCCGCCTTTATGAAGGCCACCGGATTATTCTATCTGCCGGAAAACCCGGAACGGCAAGACGACCCGGATGTAGATGCCTATGCCGAGATACTGGCAAAAACTGACCTCATCGAAATATCCGGCGGAGTGGACTTTGAAAAGGCGTCCGACCTGTGCCTTTCCTACATGGAAACCGGCGAACTTCCCGAGTAGCGGAGCTTTCGCATGCGCATACGCATTACGCGAGAAGTCAGCATCCCCGAGCCGTTCAAACTGGAACTTTTCCAGCGTGCCCCTGAGCTGGGGCCAAAACTGCTTTTCTTCAGCGGTGGCACCGCCCTGCGCAAGACTTCGCAAGCACTTATCCGATATACCCACAATTCCATCCACTTGATCACGCCCTTTGATTCGGGTGGCAGTTCGGCGGTTATCCGCGATGCATTCGCCATGCCCGCAGTAGGGGACATCCGTAACCGGCTTATGGCTCTGGCCAACCAGTCCGTACGCGGCAACCCGGAAATATTCGACCTCTTTGCCCACCGCCTGCCCAAGGACAAAAAACAGGCAGCGCTGCGCGCGGAACTGGTGGACATGGCCGAGGGCGAGCACGACATGGTGCGCCGTATTCCCGACCCCATGCGCAAGATAATCCGCAACCACTTCCATCAGTTTCTGGATGCCATGTCCGAAGAGTTCGACCTCAGGGGTGCCAGCATCGGCAACCTCGTTCTCACGTCCGGATATTTGGTCAATCGCCGACAGATGGACCCGGTGATCTACATCTTCACCAAACTGGTGCAGGTATGCGGCACAGTCCGCCCGACCATCAATAAGGATCTTCATATTGCCGTGCGTCTGGAAAACGGGAAAACCATCGTGGGCCAGCACATGATCACGGGCAAACAAGTGGCACCTCTGGATTCCCCCATCAAGGATATCTGGCTAACCAAATCACTGGACGATTCGACCCCGGCTCAGGCAGCCATTCGCAACAAGGTAGCCAAACGCATCGCCGAAGCGGATCTGATCTGCTACCCCGTGGGCAGTTTCTATTCCAGCGTGGTGGCCAATCTCCTGCCGCAAGGCGTTGGCAAGGCCGTTGCGGCAAACACCTGCCCAAAGGTTTTTGTGCCCAACATGGGATACGACCCTGAAGCTACCGGGCTCTCCGTAGCGGATCGAGCTGTCCTGCTCAAAAAATATCTAAAGCAAAGTGGTGCGTCAGATGATCGCCAGAGCCTCGAATTCGTGGTATTGGATTCACAAAATGGAGACTACCCGGACGGCATTGACCAGAAAAATCTTGAGGCACAAGGATTGACCATCATCGATTGCGCACTGGTGGACAAAAATGAAAACCGTATTGATGGTCAAAAATTGTCCGAAGTTTTGCTCTCACTGGCCTAAAGAAAAACTACAACCCGAAAACGGAGGTATGGGATATGGAAAAACAGAAAATCGAAGTGAAGACACATCTGCCGTACAAAGACGCCGTGTCCTATATTGAGGATTTTCTCAAAAGCCTCAAATCCGGCACTATTGTGGTTGAAAACGGCACGGACCATGTAGAGCTTTCTCCGGCCGAAAGCGTCAGCATCGAGGTGGTGGCAAAGGCCAAGAAGGGCAAACAGAAATTCTCTTTTGAAGTCGAGTGGACCGAACCATCCTGCGATTCGCTGAATATCAGCGACCAAAAGCCCATCCCCATGGGCCAAGGGACTACGCCCCCTGCCCCGAAGCCGCAATCGGCTCCGGTTCCCAAAACAGCAGCCAAGACCCCGGCTAAAAAAACGGCATGTAAAAGTGCAGCAAAAAAGATGGCACCGAAAAAAAGCACGGCAAAGTCCAAGCCTTCGGCAGCAGCAAAAACAGCTTCCAAAAAATAATGCCGGGGTAGCAAGAGCAACCTGGCGCATAACCTCGGGGTCTCCATGCGCAGCATTGTCGTTCTGAATCAGAAAGGCGGAGTCGGCAAAACATCGACAGCCGTCAACCTTGGAGCCGGACTCTCCCGGCAGGACCAGAAGGTTCTGTTACTGGATCTCGATCCGCAAGCACACCTGACCTATTCCCTCGGCATCATGGCCCATGAACTGCCCCGAACCATGGGAGCAGTTCTTATGCAGGAATGCGGACTACAGGATGTCATCCGCAAACAGGGAAATCTGGATATCGTCCCGGCTTCGGTTGCGCTGGCGGGAACAGAGGTGGATCTGGCAGGAGTGAAAAACAGGGAAACCCGTCTCAGAACGGCTCTTGAAACGGTTTCCGGTTATGACTTCGTTATCATGGATTGTCCGCCCAACCTGGGCCTGCTGACGCTCAACGCCATGGTCGCCGCACGAGAGTTGTTGGTTCCCGTGCAACCGGAGTTTCTCGCCCTGCAAAGCCTCGGCAAACTCATGGAAACCGTGGCGGCCATCCGGGCTGGTTGGAACCCGAATCTCACAGTAACCGGAATCGTCATGACCAGATATCACCGGCATAAGAAACTCAACAGGGAAACCCGTCAAAATATTAGTGAGTACTTCGGGGACACCCTGCTTGAATCAACCATACGCGACAATATCTCGTTGGCCGAAGCACCAAGCTTCGGTCAGGATATTTTTACCTACAAACCGCGCAGCAACGGGGCCGCCGATTATCGGAATCTGGCTCTGGAGCTGCTTCGAAAAGGTACGCCATGAACAAGGATACGCGAATGGGCGTCAACCCTCTTGCATGGGTGAACCCGGAAAAACAACCGCAACAGGAAAACATGACCGCAGTAGGATCACCTACCGTCATGGGCAAAACGCCTTCGAACGAACAAGACATGTGCGAGGCCATTTTCAAAACAGCGGGTGTTGAAAATCAGGAGGAATCGATGAGCAACGGAAAAGTCAAAATCAGACAGACGATGAATACGACCGAGGCAGTGAGCCATCTCAAGGATCTAGCCCAGTCGTTGGAGTCCGGAATTATCCGTGCGGAGCATGCGGAGAAAACCGTTGTCATGGGAGTCGCGGATTCCATGGAATTCGAACTCAAGTTGAGCCGGAAGAAAGGCAAGGCCAAATGCTCCATTGAAATGGAATGGCTGGACGACGGTAGCCATGCGGAAGGACTGAAGATAAAAGACAAGTAACCCAATACACAACGCACAGCAGTAAAAATACCCGGATATCACAAAATGATCCGAGCATTTTGTCATCTTATTTTGCCTATGCTGCAAAATAGGTTTATGCTCTTTTGACGATTGAAAGGAGTGAGCCCTCCCGGTCGGTAACCCGGGAGGGCTCGGACAGGGCGAGGTGAGGGCCCTGTGAAAGAGAGGTGGAGGGTGCATTCCACCTCTCTGGGGGTGTCTATGTTATGGCCTAGGGGTGGCGGGCCTTAACATTGTTTTTTGGGCGACTAGTTGGCGCCCTGCTCGTCAAAACGTTTGACATCCGGGTCGCCAGCGTACTCGGCACCGGCTTCGGAGTCATAACAGGTCAAGCCGCAACGCAAGCAGCGGCTTCCTTCCTTGCGGGCGGCATCATATTCGATAACGCCCTTCACTTCTTCCTTGAAGGAAGTCCTGCGCTCGTCCACGGAGATTTCCGGCACGCTTACTCGTGGAATGGTGTAGGTTACGTGCATGTTCTTGAGGATGGACTCGGGAATGACACGCAACTGCGGATTCTCGGGATTGGGAATGGCTCCCTGAGTCACGAACAGGTGAATGGCACGGGCAGCGCGGCGTCCATCGGCAACAGCCTGAATCAGGATGTTGCGTCCAGTGCAGGCCTCGCCGGCAACGAACACATTGGGGACGCTGGTCTGCATGGAGATTTTGTCCGCCTTGATGCCGCCACTTTTTTTGTCCATGTCAAAGAGAGGATTGCCCTCGGCATCGCAAAGCGCCTTGGTGTCCACGAGCCTGTCCGTAGCGACCACGATCAGATCCGCATCCAAGGTGGCTTCGGTTCCTTCCAAAGGCTTGGGGGTTCCCTTGGCCTTTTTGGGATCGTCGTATTCGACTTCGCAGTATTCAAGCCCCACGACTTTGCCGTTCTCGGCAATCACCCGGTTGGGCTGCGTCATGAACTTGAGTTCGGCACCAAGCTCTGAAGCACGTGTAACTTCGTTTTTGTTGGCAGACATCTTGCGCTGAATGCAGCCGATAAGTGACGTCACCTCAGCGCCAAGACGCCCGGCGCTGCGAACAACGTCCATGGCCGTATTCGTGTCACCCACGACCACGATCTTCTTGCCGTGCAAATCAGTGAAGGACTCACCAACCTGGGCCAGAAACTCGACAGAGCCCATGATGCCCTCGGCATCATCACCCTCAACTCCCAGCGGCGGCACGTTCCAGGCACCCGTGGCGATCAGCACGGCTTCGAAGCCTTCGGCTTCCAGATCGGCCAACGTCACGTCAGTACCAAAGGAAACGCCGGTGCGAACATCAACACCGAGGTCGAGAATGGATTGAAGTTCCCAATCCACGACTTTTCCGGGCAGGCGATACTCGGGGATGATTCCCTTCATCATGCCGCCAACGAAATCGCGCTTTTCAAAGATGGTAGGCTCATGCCCGACGCGGCGCAGGAAGTAGGCTGCGCTCAATCCGGCAGCACCGCCGCCGATGATAGCCACGCGATGGCCGGATTTGGGGTTGCAATCGACGCGTACGCGGGTGCCCGAATTCATTTCCCAGTCGGCCACGAAGCGGTGCAGAGTGTGAATGGCAACACCTTCGTCTGCAATGTTGCGGCGGCAGATGGTTTCACAAGGGGCCGGGCACAAACGGCCAACAGCCAGCGGCAGCGGGTTGCGCTCTTTCATGGTCAGCAACGCGCCGCGCATGTCGCCCTGCTTCATCTGCTGAATATACGTACGAACATCAATCTGTGCCGGGCACTTCTGCATGCACGGGGCAAGGCAGTCCACAACTTCATTGAGGTGCAGAAGGTCTATGGTCAGCCCTGAGATGCGAACAGCTCCGGTGGGGCAAACCTCGGCGCATTTGCCGCAGGAACGGCAGGCGTTCATGTCCACCACGGGAAGATGGTCTTCATTGAGGTGAATGGCATCGAAACCGCAGGCCTTGACACAGGAACCGAGACCAATGCAACCGAGGCCACAGGATTTCTGTCCGCCATACATCAAAGCCTCGGCGCGGCAGTCTTCCACGCCGCGGTAATCAAAAAGCAGGTTGGCGCGGGAGCCACCCGTGCAGATGTTGTGCGCGACCTTGGGTTCCTTGAAGGAAACCTCAACGCCCAACACGGCAGCGATGCTTTCGGCGATTTCAGGGCCACCAGCAACGCAGATTTCAGGACCGGAGTCACCCTTGACTACGGCAGCGGCAGCAGCCGAGCATCCGGGATATCCGCATCCGCCGCAGTTTGCACCGGGGAAGCAGGCTTCCACCTGTGCAATGCGCGGATCTTCGTCCACGTGCAGAACCTTGGAGGCTGCAGCCAGAATCGCGGCGGCGGTCAGGCCCAGCAGAAACAGAACCAGTATCGAAGTAAGCATATTATCTATTCTCCGTTGTTCATGCGTTTACGCGGCCATGCCCTTGAAGGCGAAGAAGGCCAACGACATGACACCCGCCATGACCAGCGCGATGGGAACTCCCCGAAACACCGCCGGTACGGGGGAGATATCCAGACGTTCGCGAATGGCGGAAATGACGACCAATGCAACAAGGAAGCCCACGCCGGAAGAAACCCCGAACACGATGGACTTGATGAAGGAATAGTTGTTGCGCTCCACCATGATGGCCACGCCCATAACGGCGCAGTTGGTGGTGATAAGCGGCAGATACAATCCCAGAGACTTGTACAGGGGCGGAATCATCTTCTTCAGAAACATCTCCACAAACTGGACCAGCGAAGCGATGACGAGAATGAAGACGATGGTCTGAAGATATTCGATGTCGTAGGGCATAAGCACATAGTGCTGCAGGGGCCAGGTAAAGGCCGTCGCCATGACGGTAACAAAAATGACTGCACCACCCATCCCCATGGCAACATCCGTGGACTTGGACGTACCCATGAACGGGCAGGCCCCAAGGTACTGGACCAGTACGATGTTGTTTATGAAGACTGCGGATATAAAGAGAAGGAAGTATTCCATTTGATTATCTCCCTATTTGCAAGAACCGCACGCACCGCAGGATGCGCAGGTGGAGTTCTGGGAAACT
>Ga0207831_100349_pt1 | contig 17879 bp, 12 predicted proteins | sample TtanPargueraPR_7_FD_187741 | JGI IMG/M metagenome (GOLD analysis project Ga0207831, IMG submission 187741) | Aerobic enrichment media microbial communities from Bioluminiscent Bay, La Parguera, Puerto Rico - Tt and M1 (2) (SPAdes) | ecosystem: Environmental > Aquatic > Marine > Unclassified ... | reverse complement strand
TGGACGCTACAGCATGATAATAGCGAAAACCGGAGCGCAGCTGATATCGGCGGACCAATCTCCGGCCATGCTGGAAGAAACACGCAAGAAATTATCCGACCTGGGAAATACATGTGTCCAGCGTGAGGATTGCTTCGATACTTCGTTCATGGATTCTTCCTTTGACGTTGTGTTCATGGGAAACCTGCTGCACATCGTCAAATCGCCGGAAGATGCCGTCAGGGAAGCCTTTCGAATTCTGAAGCCTGGAGGAAAATTCCTGGCCATTGATTACACAAGCATGGGAATGAGCGGCATAGCCATTTTACGAATGATTTTTACGATCCTGACCACTTGGGGATTGCCGTCAAAGGATAACCGGGTGCTGACGCCCGAAGACGTCAGCAAAATGGCCACTGATGAAGGTTTTACGGTAAAACAGGCCGAGCTTATGGGACCATCGACCAAAGCCGTCTGCCTCCATGCGGAAAAGAACTGAAAAGAAACTGTCATTTTTTGATACACTGATCCATTACAACCTTCTTAAATTACTGAAAATATTTCCATCGTGACAAACTAGGGCTTTGGACCATGTAGTGCACCCCTTTCACTTTCCCCTCTCTTACGCGGCCATTATTGGGTCAAATTGTTACAATACGAACCTTTACCTAAAGGTTACGACGATGTTACGCTTACAATGCAGCCTTGTAACATCATATAATCAGAGGGAGGGGATTACATGTTCATTATCACATGGTTTGCCAATCGTTCCATGGCTCAAAAACTGGGTATGAGCTTCGGCTTGGTGGCGCTTGCTTTCACTCTTGCACTGTCCGTGTACAGCTGGACGCTGAACGGAGTGAACAGTGCCTACATGAATCTTCTGGAAATTACGGAAAGCAAGAAATCCATTGCCCATGAAATGGCAAGCCTTATGCTGCAATGCAGACGGTCCGAAAAGGATTTTCTTGCCCGCAAGGACATGAAATATCCACCGCGAGTCGCCAAGCTGTCCGAATCCATAGAGAAAAAAGCCGACATGCTGGCGATCCTTGAAGAACGGACAAAAAATGCCAAGGGTGTGGAAACGGCCCGGGCAATCAGGACCAACATAGCAGAGTACAACGGGCTTTTTCAGGAAGTGGTCCAGAGTTGGCAACAAAGGGGACTGAACCATCAATCCGGATTACAGGGTCAATTCCGGGAAAAAGTTCATGCGCTGGAAGAATCATTCACGGCCATGGACAAACGATTTTCCTCCCGGGAATCCCGAACTGCAATAGTGGAAATGCTCATGCTCCGTCGGCATGAAAAGGACTATCTGCTGCGCGGACAGGAAAAATACGTGAACAAGGTTGATGCAAGGCTGGGCGTGCTGGGCAACGTGGTTGCAGGACTTCCGGTAAGTCAGGAAGAAAAATTTTCCATGGGCAAACTGTTGTCCGCCTATAAAAAAGCCTTCCACGCTCTGGTCGATGAAGACACGGTCATAGCCGGCAAGATTGCCAGGATGCGGGCAAGCGTCCACATTATTGAGCCGCTGGTGACACAGGTGTCCGAAGCAGCGAACAACACGATGAAAACGGCTCAGGCGGCAACCATTTCAGCCGCTCACAAAGGCAATACAACCGCACTGTGGGTGGCTGGGGCGGCCCTGCTCACGGCACTGTTGCTGGCAATCGTCATAACGCGGCTCATCACCGGTCCGCTCCGACAGGGAATGTGGCTGGCCGAGGCGGTATCCAAAGGCGACCTGAGCGCCACCTTGAGCCTGCGGCGTGACGACGAGATCGGAAAAATCATTGAAGCCATGAGCAAAATGTCCCAACGGCTGCGGACGATCATGTCCGGCATACAGGACACGACCTCTTCCGTGACCGCAGGAAGTCAGGAAGTCAGTTCCTCTTCCGAAGCCCTTTCCCAATCGGTCACCGAACAGGCCGCCGTTGTTGAGGAAGTTTCCGCCAGTATGGAGGAATTCTCCGCGAACCTGAAACAAACCACAGCCGCAGCCAAACAAACCCAGGACATAGCCCTGCACAACGCCAAAGATGCGGAACAGGGAGGCACCATCATCGGCAAGGCCGTGACCTCCATGCACGAAATAGCCGAGCGAATCACCATCGTGGAAGAAATTGCAAGGCAGACCAATCTGCTGGCCTTGAACGCGGCCATTGAAGCGGCACGTGCCGGCGAAGCCGGAAAAGGTTTTGCCGTGGTGGCGGCAGAAGTTCGTAGACTCGCGGAACGTTCCAGCATCGCGGCCGGAGAAATCAGCACATTGTCCACGGATTGCGTAAGCATTGCGGAAGAAGCCAGGAAACTTTTTGAGCGCATGATTCCGGAAATACAGAAAACCGCGAGCATGATTCAGGAAGTCAACGCCGCTTCGGATGAGCAGAACATGGGAGTGGAGAATATCGGCGAGGCCATGGGCCAGCTGGAATCCTCGGTACAGGCGAATGCGTCTTCCGTGGAAGAGTTGTCCTCCACGGCCGCGGCACTGGCCCAGCAAGCGGAGGATTTGCAGCAGGCCATGGAATTTTTCACTGTGAATAACCCCGCAGGAGCGGGCACGACATCGGTAACCGTTGTGAATACCCCGCCCCTGAGGCAACTGGAAGCGTGACTTCCTACGAAAGCGTAAACCGTTTTTTGTCCACCATACGGATGGATTCCCGATCCAGTCCCAGACGGGCATAATCGCCCAGCAATTCCCGGGCATGCCCGAATATCTCGCCGCTGTGCCGGAACGGAACTCCCAACCGTTCCGGTGCACGGCCAAGTTGCCGCACCTGCTCCTGCACATGCTTCAAAAGCACACGGGCACGGACGGACTGTCCCAAAGCCGGATGCCATGGCCCGGCAACAATCTCGGGCGCCAGATCTTCTTCCGGCGCCACGCCCATGCGGATGACAGGGATACCGGCCTTCCATAATGCGGCAACGCCAAGGGTCAATTCCCGGATAGTCCTCGCAAGAGTCCACGGTTCATAACGATCCTCCCGCCACCATTTTTCCAGCTCGGTGCCCCGCAAAACCAGACAGGGATACAAACGGGTATTGTCCGGCTTGATGTTGCAAACAGCACGAACATCCTTTTGAAAAACATCATCATGGTCACCGGGCAGGCCGGGCATGAGCTGAACGCCCAGTTCCAGTCCTGCTGCGCGCACGGCATCGCAGGCAGTGTGGACGTCGTCACCGGAATATCCTCGCCCGGATTCTTTCAGGGCTTTGTTGTCCAGGCTTTGGGCACCAAGTTCAACCATATCCAACCCTTGCGCGCCCAACTCCTTGAGCATGGGTATCGTCACCCTATCAGGTCGTGTTGAACATCTTGTTTTTATTATTAATCCAAGTTTTCGAAACTTATCGGACAACGCAAGAAAACGTGAAGGATATTCTTCCGGAAGCGCAGTAAACGTGCCACCGAAAAAAGCCAATTCATAGGGACCGCGCCCCAACTCCAATGCACGTTCAAGATCGGCTTCGACCTTCTTCAGTACGGTATCCAGCCCCGTTTGCGCACAGCCGGTCTGAATATGCTGGGCGCAGAACACACAACGTCCAGGACACCCGGCAAACGGGATGAACACGGGCCAGATGCGCGAACGCGGTCGCTGGGGTTCCGGATGGGAAAAAACAAGTGAATTCATAAATATGGTCCTGTCTATTTCAAATATCGCTTCGACGTGAGGCCCGGTATACACACTTGCAGAGAGAATCCCAACCCCTGATATTCTCTTAATTCCCCATGGAAAGCCATGGATGGGGCGGCAAGTTGCCCTGTTTAAAGATTGAGGATACTACAGCCACATGAAAATAGGCATTCTGCAAATCAATCCCGTGGTGGGGGACCTGAAGGGCAATAGCGCCCAAATAATCAATGCCGTGCGCACAGCCACAGAGCTGGGAGCGGACTTCTGCATTGCCCCGGAATTATCCCTGACCGGGTACCCGCCCCGAGACCTGTTGCTCTATTCCGGCTTCGTGCGCAAAGTTGAACAGGAAGCGGAAGCATTGGCTCGTAAAATAAAGGACATGGCTCCCCTGCTCATGGGGTCGATTCAGACAAATCCTGACGGTACGGGCAAATCGGTGTATAATGCGGCCCTGTGGATGCGTGACGGCGAAATTGCCCAATGTTTTCACAAGAGCCTGCTCCCCACCTACGATGTTTTTGATGAAGCACGCTATTTTGAGCCAGCACAAAAATCGGAATCCGGCCGCGCGAACATCCTGAACTTCAACGGCTTGTCCATGGCTGTGACTATTTGCGAGGACGCCTGGAACGACAAGGATTTCTGGGAAAAACGCCCCTACCACACTGACCCGCTGGAAAAGGTTGCCGCACAGAATCCCGACTTGATCCTTAATCTTTCCGCCTCCCCGTTTTCTCTCGGAAAACAGGCGTTGCGCCAAAAAATGCTCGGAGCCATAGCCCGCAAATATGCCACGCCACTCGTCTACGTGAACCAGACCGGCGGCAACGACGATCTCGTGTTCGACGGCCGCTCCTGCGCTTTTGACGTTCAGGGCGAACTGACTTTCCGCGCCCCCGGATTTTCGGAATCCGTATTGATTGCGGAAGTTGGCGAACATGCCCGGCCCGGCGTTCATGAAGACAATTTCACCCGCGAAGCCGAAACCTGGCAGGCATTGGTCATGGGCGTTCGCGATTATGTGGGTAAAAGCGGATTTTCCAAGGTACTGCTGGGACTTTCCGGTGGTATTGATTCCGCGCTGACGGCAGCCGTAGCCGTGGAAGCGCTTGGCGCAGATAATGTACTGGGTGTATTGATGCCCTCGCCATATTCCAGCCAGGGCAGCGTGGACGACTCCATTGAGCTGGCAAAAAAACTGAATATCAAAACAATCACGCTGCCGATCGAACCCATCATGGAAAAATTCACGGAAACACTGGCTGAACCGTTTTCCGGCATGGAACCTGACACCACCGAGGAAAACATCCAGTCCCGCATCCGTGGCAATCTTCTCATGGCCATTTCCAACAAATACCGGGCGCTTCTGCTGACCACTGGCAACAAAAGCGAATTGGCTGTAGGGTACTGTACCATCTATGGCGACATGTCCGGCGGGTTCGCGGTTATTTCGGACGTGCCGAAAGTACTGGTATTTTCGCTTTGCCGCTGGATCAACGCCACATTGGGATCGCGCATCCCCGAGGCTATCATCACCAAGCCGCCGTCCGCGGAATTGCGTCCGGACCAAAAAGACGAAGATTCCCTGCCTCCCTATGAAATTCTGGATGCCATCCTCGAATTGCACATCGAGAAGCATAAGGACGCGCGGGAAATCATCGCCAATGGATTTGACGAACAAACGGTCCAGCATGTGCTGCATTTGGTGAGCATTGCGGAATTCAAACGTCGGCAGGCTGCTCCCGGCATCAAGCTGACACCCCGCTCCTTTGGAACAGGATGGCGTATGCCGTTGGCTTGCAGACGAAATCTCTAGGAACAGATTATGGCTGACAATTCATTCCCGGCAGCGCTGAACGCCCCGGATTCGCCAAGCACCGCCCTGAACAGGGACATGCTGAACAAGGTTATTGAACTTTCGGACCAGAGTCCGCGTAAACGCATTATTCAACGACTTCACGGCCCGGACAATGCGCCCCTGCAACGCATGCTCAACGCCATGCAACCCGGTTCCTACCTGCGGCCCCACCGCCACCTGTATCCTCCAAAGGCGGAAACATTCATCATCCTTTCCGGAGCCGTGCGCTACATAGCCTTTGATGACAATGGCAACATTACCCAAGTTCTGGATATGCGTCCGGGATCGGATGTTTTCGGTGTGGATATCGAGGCCGGAGTCTGGCATTCGCTTATCGTGCTGAAACCAAACTCCGTTTTGTTTGAAACAAAAAACGGACCGTACAAACAGGCCTCTGACAAGGATTTCGCCCCATGGGCCCCAGCGGAAGGGGATCCGGATGCCGGGGATTTCCTCATAGAGCTGATGGAAAATTCAGAAATTTTTATAAAAAAAACAAACAGTCGTTTTTAGCAATCAGCCTAACCACAGACGGTTTCAGTCACTCCCGAGCAGGATGCCTCGTCCATGGCAAACTCCACGTGTCCGATGCGTTTTACCGGGCGCATACCCACCAATGAATTGAGCACATAGGCATGATCCATGAAGGATAGCTCGGCAAGGGCGATGGGGCGAGGTTTGATGTCCAGTAACTCGCGGGCCATGGCAAGCGTCAGAGAAGGCAGCTTGTACGCGGTGTCCGGCTCATAGAATTCACAATCCTTGCTGAACAGCAGCGAAGCCGTCGTAGTTTCCAATACGTTGTCGGAAAAATCCAGTAACAGGGAGTCGTCATATCCCTGGGCAATGGCCTGAGCATGAGCATGATTAAAAAACATGTAGGCCATGGTCTTGTGCTGGTTCAGGCTGGAAACATGATGGTCCGGGCAAATGCTCAGACGATAGGTCCGTTTGGGATTTGGAGAGTATGGTGCTGCCGTGACCACAGGCTGTGTCATTTCCCCGGCCACGGGATAAAAAATGTTTATCCGGGCTGGTTCTCCTGTCAGCTTGTTCTTTTCCAACAGCAGATAAATGACTTCTTCAAAATAAACAGATTGATATGGAATGCAGAAATGATCGAGACTGGCGTGGATCCGTTTCACATGCCGTTCACAGTGCATCAGCCGTTTACCGTTGTAGAGCATGGTTTCGAAAAAACCCGTTCCAAAACGGAATGCGGGAGAACCTGTTTCCAGTGGCACACCCCCCTTATCATAGCGGTTATTATAGAAATGCGTCATATTGCCCCTCACTTTGCTGCGACACCGAGAAATTTACCGGCCTTGGACATGGTTTCACGGTATTCGCGGTCCGGTTGTGAATCAATTACAATTCCGCTTCCGGCCCAATAATACAAATCGCCGCATACGGTATCGGCCACGGCTGTCCGAATCGCGATGGAGGAGTCCATGCACCGTTCATTCTCGATGATCAGCATGCTACCGCAAAACACTTCTCTGGAATGGGGTTCCAACTCATCAATAATGCGCATGGAACTCTTTTTGGGGCAACCTGTGATGGAACCGCCCGGAAACGCATCCAGAAACAGATCCAGACAATCCCTATCCTGCCGAAGCATTCCGCGCACGTCCGCATACATCTGCAACAGGTTGTCCACTACAAATACGGACTTGTGGTTCTCCACGCGCACGGAACCGTATGCGCAGTTGATGCTGATGTCGTTGCGCATCAAATCCACGATCATGGATAATTCGGCACATTCCTTATCGGATTCAGTCAATTCATACAGCAGTTTTTCATCTACTTCTGCAACGGAAGTTACCGGATCTCCGGGAACAGCAAGAGTTCCCTTGATGGGGCGTGAAAGAACCTCCCCTTCCCGAACACGCAAAAAAAGCTCGGGAGACGTCGACAATATTCTGTACCGTCCGCTGGAAACATACGCATAAAACGGCGCGCCGAACGCAGTATGAAGTCCAAGGAATATCTCTGAAGGATCAAGAGGCATACAAGGCCAATACATGCGTGTGGACAGGTTGAGCTGGTATGTCCAGCCTTGTCGTATGCGCTCCAATGTTTCCGAAACGCCCGCTTCATAGGCGAACTTGTTCATAGAAACCTGAGGCTGCCCCAGATCGGGAAAAGGAATGGGTTTCGGCTGTAAAGGAAGTTCGGATACTATTTTTACCAAAAGGCTTACCTGCCCTGCATCCAGCCCTGAAATCCTCACAACGTCAGTGCTGGCGTCATACCGCAACAGCAAGGCGTATTTCTTGAGATGCCCCAAAGGGAAAAAGGATTTCTTATCTGTCCGTATTCCGCGCAACATCATGCCATAGGTATAACTCATATACCCGAAACAAGGGCCAAAGCCGGAAAAGGCGAATTCCTTGAGTTGCTCGCGACTGGTGCTTTCATCAACTACCAGCTCCTTGATGGGATCAAGCCCGGCAAAACAGCGAGTTTCACCGGAAAAGCCGGGTGAAGAAAAAAATACGTCCGCACCATTGCGGACCAGCCACGATTTCAGATCCGGAAAACGCTCGGGATCAAACGCGAAGGATTCTTCGAAGGGCATCATGAATGAAAAAAACTCCGTCACAAGTCAAAAAGGATTCGGGATGAAACTGAAATCCCATTATTGGCTTCGTTTTATGGCCCAGAATCATGGGAACATTTGCCTTGTTCGCGGCCAGAATTTCCAGACCGGCTCCAATGCTGGAGCAATACAGAGAATGGTAGCGTGCCACGGTCATGGTCCGGCCGAGAAAGGAAATAATGTCAGTCTTTCCGTGCACACAATCCGGAAGGCGGGATATCGTTCCCCCCAAATGTGCGTTGATGATCTGCATACCCAGACATACGCCCAATACGGGCACCCCGGAATCAATGACCCTTTCATATCCAGGATAATCGAGAGGCGCACCCGGCCCCGGTGAAATGACAATCAAATCAGTTTCATCAAAACGAACAGGCAACAAAGCGTACGGCAAAACATCCACACCGGATTCCGGTATGGCGTTTACAAGCAGGTGTTCAAGATTACGGGTAAAACTATCGTTATTGTCGATAAGAAGTATTCGCAATAATTCGACTCCAGGCGGGAATCGCCGCCCACACGGAACGTACGAAAATTAGCGAAAAAACAACAGCAGGAAAATTGTAAAAAAAATCAGGAAATCAAATCCCAATGTTTCATGCGGGTCCAGGAGTAGGAGCGCATGCCGTGCACAGTTTGTCCCAACCGTGAGCCAAGCATGCCCATGAAAAAAGAAAGCCATGGTTCACCCATCAGCGACATGGATCGGAACAGAAACCAACGCAAACGATCAGAACCGCGAAACTCTGGTAAAATATATTCTTCAAGGCTCTGAACATACTCTTCCGCAGCCCTTTGCGGCGAGTCCATATTCCCGGCAATTGCCTGCGCGGCGTAGACCCCGGTGGCCATGGAAAAGAAAATGCCTTCACCTAACAACGGTTCCACAAACCCTCCGGCGTCACCTGTGAGCATATAGTTGCCATAACAAGGATTTTTGAAATAATTTCCATAGGGTAATGGATGGGAGCCGGGAACCACCATACCGGGAGCGGCTACCCCCAAATCATGGATGAAATCCTTGAACAGGCGAGGAAAATTTTCATTTTGCTGCTTGATCCCGCAGATGCCGGCAAGCGCATGATCCTTGCCCGGAAAAACCCAGCCATATCCGGCTTGAATTCTTCCAACATGCAATTCGGGATCAGTTATCTCACGTGGGAACAGGTGATTGGGAATCCGGGCTTCCATGGCGGGAGCAAGACTTTTTCGCCACTGCTGCCGCAATGATCGGAACGCGGAAATACTGCGGCGAATAATACTGTTGACGCCATCAGCTCCGATGACAAATTTTCCCCGCAACACGTTGCCGTTCGCACAGATAACAATACCGGTGTCTGGGTCGCAATTGATGGCCCGGCACTCTTCCAGAACGCAGACACCTGCTTCTTTGGCCTTCTCCAACAGAGAATAATCTAATGTAGCCCTGTCCGAAAAATAAAACGGATATGACAACATGCCGGAAAAAATTATTCTGTCAGCACCATGAATGGAATATCGGGACGAATAATGATGAATGACGCCAAGCTCGAAAAGAGTATCAAGGCCAAGACCGGCAAATTTTTCAAGAAGCCGGATGCTTTTCCAGGTAAGCAGACCGCCGCAAAGTTTGGCACGCGGGAAGACAGCCTTGTCTGCAAGAACAACCTTGCAGCCTGAATCAGCCAATACTTTCGCGGCCATGGAACCAGAGGGACCGGCTCCGACAATTACGACATCAAATTCTTCCATTTTCCCACTCACTTGAACAATTTTTTTATACTACATGACTATACCTCTTTTCAAGGGCGTTAAAAAGGGCTCCACGGTTTTTTCCGTGGAGCCCCTGTGCTTTCTTAAACAGAAAAAATTACAGGCTGACAATATCTTCCTGTTTTTCCGTCAACAGGAATTTGCCTTCCTCAATCCATTGCTTGAGATTGTTCGCAATTTCAAGGGACATGGAATAACTGGTGACCGGAACCGTAGGCACTTTCTTGCCGTTGAGCTCGATTTCACCGCACTTGAGTTCCTCCAAAGTCGCATGACCAAGGATGCGCGGCAATCCATTGGGATAATCATACCCGTAATCCTTGATGGGCATCTGGATATCCTCGTCCGCAACGCCCGTGAACCACGCCAGTTCCTCATTAAGCACGGGAATGGGAATGCCCACGCCCATGGAAAGGGAACAACCGTAACCGACAATACTCACTGCACGTACATATCTTGCGTTCATCTGCTTCAGGTCACCCTTGAGCATGAGCGTTCCTGCCGGGCTGGTGGGAATACCACGCTCATTCCTCGGCGGTTTGGAAACATGCTGACTCCCGGCGCCGAGAACATAGCCTATGCCGCCGCCCATGAATATTTTCGTTCCCAGACCGATGGTTTGCAGATAGGGATCGTTAAGCAACGGCGAAAGCTGGCCGGCCGTGGCATAGTTTATATTGTTGCTGTTGGGCTTGAGTGGTCCCATGTAGGTATAAATGGTGCGGCTGGTCAGGTTCACGGCCGCATTGTAATTCTGGTAGCAGTTGCGCGGGTTGAAAAGCCAGGCATTGGGAAGATCCGCAAGGGTCACGTCCTTGTCCAGCTCGCGGCGCGGGTAACAGTCTGTGCCATATGCCTGCGCGCGGAGATGAACGCCTTTGCCGCGCAGCAGATCCTCGATTACGTGGGCGCCGCCATAGGTGAACCGGCCCGGATGGACCTTGTTCAGGGGATCATCCTCACTCGGTTCCGTAGCACCGAGATAGGAATCAACGGCCGCAAGCCCCGCATGACAGGGAACATTGTTCATCCACATTCGGGAGACCTTCATCACCGGCGGTTGCTGGCCAATGTTGAAAAGAAGTCCGGAAGAGCACATGGGGGAGAATGTCCCGGTGGTTACGACGTCCACTTCCCGGGCTGCCTTGACCTTGCCTTCCTTCTTGACGATTCGCACCATTTCCTCGGCATTGACCACCACGGCCTTGCCTTTGCGAATACGCTCGTTTATCTCGCCGATTGTTTTGTTCACCTGATGCACGGACATGAATTCCTCCAAAAAAATACACTTGTTGTCGCCGTTTTCCATACTTGTGGAAACAGCGGTCGAATAATGGCCGAATTTTCCACGCAAGGCAAATCATTTCCCTCGCGCTTTCGGCTTGAAGGCTTGGCTTTACGGCGATTTTAGGCTATAAAACTCCATCTTCCGAATGGTGTTTAAAACACACAGAGAGTGCTTTTTTTTATCCATATATATTATGGAGTTGAAATTTGATCACCAAAAAGACGCAATAAACGTGAAACAAGCCTTCCGAAAACACCTCAAGCAAAGCTTTTCCAACGACGAGCTGAAACGGTGGTATGACCCTCTTGAATTGATTTTCTCGGACGAAAATCGGCAACTCGTCATACAGTTTCCTCATCCTTTTTTTGCATCCTGGTTCGAAAGCTCCACCCAGAGCATGTTCGAATCACAGCTTAACCTGTTTCTGGGTGACGGATACTCAGTCAGTTACGAAACCAACGGAGGGCGTCAACCGGGTCAGGCGCCTCTGGCTTCCCCAACGGTTACAAAGCGCATTGATTTTCCCTATGACCGCCAATTCACGTTTGACACCTTTCTGATCAACAAGAAAAACTATTTCCCGTTGGCTTCGGCACGGGAAGTCGCCAAGCAATCCGGTTCGCTTTTCAACCCGTTCATCGTCTGCGGCCCCAACGGTTCCGGAAAAACCCACCTGATGAAAGCCGTTGCAAACGAAATCAGCAAACAACACGATTCTTCCAAAATATTCCTTGGGTCCATGGATCAGCTGAACAACATATATGCGGTTCAGTTTAACGGCGACTCTCTCCGGGCACGGCACCATCTGTTCGATTTCGATTTCCTGTTCATCGACGATTTTCAACAGATCCGCCAATACCCGAGCATGCAGCATGAAGTGGTGAACATCTTCAATCACTTCTATGACAACAAAAAGCAAATGGTCTTCACCTGCAGGGACAAAATCAGCGCCTACGACTTTCTGGACGCTGATCTACAGTCCAGGCTGGGGTGGGGGCTTATAGTCACTCTCAAGGAGCCTGACCTCGAAATACGGGTAGGTTACATACAACAGCAGTGCCGCGCCAAAAAGCTTCCATTGACCAAGGAACAGATCCTGACCCTTGCCCAGCGTTTTTCGGATTTCCGCTACCTGCAGGGCGTGCTGCTCAAGCTGTTCGCCTTTCGGGAGCTGGTTCGCAAGGATCTCTCGCAAAAAGACTTTGAACACATCCTGAACAATACCGAAGAAAAAAACACGGACGATCTGACACCGAAGCGTATCATGCAAGTGGTTTGCGAACACTTCAACGTCAACTACAAGGATCTTGTGGGCGTTAAACGCCACCAGCACATAGCCCAGGCACGGCAGGTGGCCATGTTCCTTTGCCGCGAAATGCTCAGTGTTTCCTATCCTTCCCTTGGACGCACTTTTGGAGGCAAGGACCACAGCACGGTGCTGTATTCCGTGAAAAAAATAAAACAATTACAGTCAGATGATAACGATTTGAAACAGATGTTGAAAACCTTGAAGAAAAAATGTCGGATGTCGGGTTCATAACAAAAACCCCGTTCGCCAGGAACATGAAGTTCAAAAAAACTGACAAATGATGTTCTCTTTTTTCTATTTTATTTCGATCGTTTACGTTAGTTAGCTACAAAGCTACAGAGATTATTAATCTTCACTAAAAGGAGATTTTATTATGTTTTTGAAAGTGAACAGGGATGGAATCATTGAAGGGCTCCAGAAATCGGCCAACATCATCCCTGCCAAAACAGGAGCTGCATTCCTGCGTACCATATGGCTCAAAGCCGAAAACGGAACCCTGAATATCATGTCCACGGATTCCAACCTCGAATTCATGGGAGCCTATCAGGCCGAGGTCACGGATGACGGACTTGCCGGAGTTCAGGGACGGGCATTCTATGATCTGGTTCGTCAGTTGCGTTCCGATCAGGGTGATCTGGTCATCAAGACCGACGGTGACAACCAGAATCTTCTGCTGGAACAGAAATCAAGAAAATACACGTTTCCGGTAAACGATCCTGAATGGTTTCAGAAATTTTCCCAGTTCCCGGAAAACGGAACCGTATTCTGGTCCGGTGACTTCATGCATGAAATCATCGACAAGATTTCCTTCTGCATTTCCGATGAGGACTCCATGGAGGCAATCGCCTGCCTGTACATGATTCCCCGTGAGGAAAATGGCGTCCGTTCCATCGAGGTCTGCGGTCTGAACGGCCATCAGTTTGCCATGTTCAACTTTGTGAATGACGATATCGCCGACCTGCTGCCTGCTGAAGGCGTTCTCATCCAGAAGAAATATCTGGCCGAACTCAAGAAATGGCTGACCGCCGATGAAATCGAGATGGCCATCAGTGAAAAACGACTTTTCTTCCGCACGGGCGACAAGTCGGAAACTTTCACCTTGCCGCTTTCCTATTACCAGTATCCCAATTATTATAACTTCCTCGCCAAGCTGAACGACGACGATGTTTCCAAGCTTCATGTCAATCGCGCCGAGCTGGTGGACGCATTGGGCCGCGTTTCCCTGTTCAACACGGATTCCAACCGTTGCGCCTACTTCACGTTTGGAGAAAGTGAAGTGACCGTGCACTCCCAAGGACAGGATACGGGAGCCGCACGCGAGGCCATCGACGCCACTTACTCCGGCGATCTGGAACGAATCGCCTTTCCTACCAAGAACCTGATCGACATCCTGAACCACTTCAATTCCGAGTCGGTGACCTTTACGCTGACCGGAGGTGAGGCGCCCTGCGGCATCAGCGGCGAAGATGACCCGGATTACAAGGTCATTGTCATGCCCATGATGATTCAGGAAGAGACCTACTACACCGAGGATAACGCTTAAATGAGTTCACAGTACAACGCTGAGAGTATTACGATTCTCGAAGGCCTTGCGGCCGTCCGCAAGCGTCCGGCCATGTACATCGGTTCCACGGATATCCGTGGTTTGCACCACCTTGTCTACGAGGTTATCGACAACTCGATAGATGAGGCCATGGCCGGCCATTGCAACAAGATCAAGGTCACCTTGCACATGGATAACTCGTGCACAGTGTCCGACAACGGTCGCGGCATCCCCGTGGACATTCACCCCAAGGAAGGCGTTCCGGCGCTTCAGGTGGTCATGACCACATTGCACGCTGGCGGTAAGTTCGACAACGATTCCTACAAGGTTTCCGGCGGACTGCACGGCGTGGGTGTATCCTGCGTCAACGCCCTTTCCGAATTCATGGAATCCACGGTAAAGCGCGACGGCAAAAGCTATCGCATGAAGTTCGAACGTGGTGTTCCGGTGACGGAACTGGAGGAAATCGGACCTTGTGATGTCTCTTCCTCGGGAACCACGCAACGTTTCCGTCCTGACGAAAGCATTTTCGAGGTCAACCAGTTCGATTTCGATACGCTCAAGAAGCGTTTCAAGGAACTGGCGTACCTGAACTCCGGTCTTGAAATCGAATTCAAGGACGAACGGAGCGGCGATGTGGAAACATTCCGTTTCGAAGGCGGTATCCGCAGTTATGTCCGCGACCTCAATACCGGGGTCAACACCATCGGTGATATCATCTATGGTGAAGGCGAAGCTGAAAATATCGTGGTGGAATTCGCCATCCAGTACAGCTCGGCCTACAAGGAAAATACTTACACCTTCGCCAACAACATCCGCACAATTGAAGGCGGAACGCACCTGGCCGGTTTCAAAACCGCACTGACAAGGGCCATCAACACCTATATCCAGTCTGCGGACCTGCCCAAGAAGCTTATCAAGCGCCTGACGGGTGATGACGTGCGCGAAGGCATGACCGCCGTCATTTCCATCAAACTGCCGGACCCCCAGTTCGAGGGACAGACCAAGACAAAGCTCGGCAACTCCGAGGCCGCCGGTCTTGTTGCCGGTCTCGTATACGAAAAACTCTGCACCTTCTTTGAGGAGAATCCCAAGGAATCGAGGATGATCATCGAAAAGGTTGTGGATGCTGCCCGGGCTCGTGAAGCTGCCCGCAAGGCTCGTGACCTGGTACGGCGCAAGGGAGCGTTGTCGGACAACTCCCTGCCGGGCAAGCTGGCCGACTGCCAGTCCAAGAACCCCGAAGATTCCGAAATATTCATCGTTGAGGGTGATTCGGCAGGCGGTTCCGCAAAGCAGGGACGTGATCCCAAGCATCAGGCCATTTTGCCGCTGCGAGGCAAAATCCTGAACGTTGAAAAGACCCGTTTCGATAAAATGCTGGCCAACAAGGAAATCCGTGCCATGATCACGGCTTTCGGCATCGGCATCGGCATCGGGAAGGAAGAGGACGAAAAAGATTACGACAAGCTGCGCTATCACAAGATCGTCATCATGACAGACGCCGATGTTGACGGATCACACATTCGTACCTTGTTGCTGACCTTCTTCTTTCGCCAGTACCCGGATGTCATCGATCGCGGTCATTTGTATATTGCCCAGCCGCCGCTTTTCCGTGCGCATAAGGGCAAATTCGAGCGGTTCATCAAAGACGAGAACGAACTGCATGCGTTCCTTCTGGAAAAGGCAGGCAGCGATCTTAAGCTCGAAACACAGAACGGCAAATCGTATGAAGGCACGGAACTTCTCCTGCAACTGGACCGTGTCCGTTTCATCCGCGAGAAATTTGCCGAAGCGGAAAATATGGGAATTCCCGCTTCCCTGTATCAGGTGCTCATGGAATACCCCGAACGTATCCAGTTCACCCATTTCGAACAGAATGATCCTGAAGAATTCAAGCGGGACATGCTGGCAAAGGGATTCAAGGTGGATATTGTCATTGAGCGCGATAACGAGCTTGAAAAAGACCGTACCTACCTGATCTTTGAAAACGACAACGGACACCGTACCCGGTTGGCCATGGAGTTCTTCTATTCCAAGCTGTACAAGCAGGGATACCAGAGCTTTGTGGACATGCGCGAGGACTGCGGCGAATTCTCGTTCAAACTCGTCGTCAAGGATGAAACATCTGAAATAAATGGTATTTTCGCCCTGTATGACGCAGTGATTGAGGAAGCCCACCGCGGTTGGCAGATTCAGCGCTACAAAGGTCTGGGTGAAATGAACCCGGATCAGCTCTGGGAAACCACCATGGACCCGGAAAAGCGGTCCATGCTGAAAGTGACCATCGATGATGCGGCCAACGCCAACGATATCTTCATGGATCTCATGGGAGACAATGTCGAACCGCGCCGGGCATTTATTGAGCGCAATGCACTTATGGTGCAGGAGTTGGATATTTAGGGTTTTTTACGGACTGGAAATTTGGTCCGATTTTCCGGCGTGCCCATAAATCTGCCGGAATCTGTGAATTGAATAGAAAATTGTTACGGCAGAATCCGTTTTGCGCGGATTCGTGCCGAAACGCTTTGGAAGATACTTCGGAACGCAGGATCTTTTTTCCTGCTCCGAACTGCCGGAGGCAAATGAATGAGTAGTCAGATTTCCATCGAGAGCGAACTCAAGAAAAGTTATCTCGAGTATTCGCTGAGCGTCATCATCGGGCGTGCCATTCCGGATGTGCGTGACGGGCTCAAGCCTGTTCACCGTCGCATCCTGTTCGCCATGCATGATCTCGGCAACTCCTACAACCGCGCCTACAAGAAATCCGCACGCGTGGTCGGTGACGTCATCGGTAAATATCACCCGCATGGCGACTCTGCCGTGTATGATGCATTGGTCCGTCTTGCACAGGATTTTTCCATGCGCGACCCTCTGGTGGACGGACAGGGTAACTTCGGTTCCATTGACGGCGACGCCGCAGCGGCAATGCGTTACACGGAAGTGCGTATGGCCAGGCTTGCCAGCGAATTTTTGATGGACATTGAAAAACAGACCGTTGATTTTCGTCCCAACTACGACAACACGTTGAACGAACCCGAGGTTTTGCCCACCAAGGTGCCGAACCTGTTGCTCAACGGTACTGCGGGTATCGCGGTCGGTATGGCCACAAACATCCCGCCGCACAACCTTGGCGAGCTGGTAGACGGAACCGTTCACCTGCTGGACAACCCGGAATGCTCGATCGCCGATCTCATGACTTTCATCAAGGGACCGGACTTCCCGACCGGAGCCACCATTTTCGGCGGACAGGGACTTATCGATGCCTACACCACCGGCCGCGGCTCCATTAAAATCCGTGGTGTCATGGAAGTCGAGGAACGCAAGGGCAATCGTGAATCCATTGTGGTTCGGGAAATTCCTTACGCGGTCAACAAGTCCACCCTGGTGGAGAAAATAGCCCATCTGGTCAACGAGAAGAAGATCGAAGGCATTACAGACCTGCGCGACGAATCCGACCGTAACGGTATCCGGATTGTCATGGACCTCAAGCGCGGCGCCATTGCCGACATCATCATCAACTCGCTGTACAAGTTCACGCCGCTGGAAACCAGCTTCGGCATCAACATGATGGCCGTTGTCGGCAACCGGCCCATGCTCCTGAACCTCAAGGAAGTGCTGAACTGCTTCCTGGACCACAGGCGCGAAGTCATTATCCGGCGCACGAAATTCGATTTGGACAAGGCTGAACGCCGTGTTCATATTCTCGAAGGTTTGCGCATTGCCGTGGACAACATCGACGAAGTGGTCAAAATCATCCGGGCGTCCGCTTCGGCACCGGAAGCCAAGGCCAACCTCATGGAACGCTTTGAGCTTTCCGAGGTGCAGGCCCAGGCTATCTTGGACATGCGTTTGCAGCGCCTGACCGGTCTGGAACGCGACA
>Ga0207831_100348_pt1 | contig 17914 bp, 18 predicted proteins | sample TtanPargueraPR_7_FD_187741 | JGI IMG/M metagenome (GOLD analysis project Ga0207831, IMG submission 187741) | Aerobic enrichment media microbial communities from Bioluminiscent Bay, La Parguera, Puerto Rico - Tt and M1 (2) (SPAdes) | ecosystem: Environmental > Aquatic > Marine > Unclassified ... | reverse complement strand
ACCATCCATGCACCGGCACGCCATCAAGACATGATCGCCACGATCTATGGCTGGATCGGGTTTGAAAGGACATTCGCCGAACCAAAGGAACCGGCCGGGGAATCGATCGTCAGTGTTTTCCCGCTGCCCGAGGAACTCAACACCACGTTCATCGTGGTACATGCAGTCGGCAAGGAAACGGAAGTAGCCGAAGCCTTGCGCCAATGCAGGCAGAAACGCATGGACGCGGTATACGCCTTTTTGCCGCTGGCTTCCCCCGCCTGTCCGCAACTTTGCGAACAGTGCGAAGCCATGGGCTTCTCCTTTGCCGGGATCATGCCGCACATTCACGATGGCGGTGACAGGCTGCTCATGCAATATGTGGATATCCCGCTGAACGAAGACGCCATCCGCATGTACGGCGACGTGTCCCGCGAACTTTTTTCTTACATATTGAAAGAAAAATCCCGTGTTGAGAACCGCACCTAGCGCACAATGACTTCCACACGCCTGTTCCGGGGTTCGCTCACGCCGTCCTTTGTGGGGACCAGCGGGTTTTCTTCCCCGTGGGAAATGATCTGCACGATATCCCTGGGCAGTCCCTGCCTGATCAACCATGTGCCGATGCGCTTTGCCCGGCGAAGGGAAAGCCCGTAGTTGTAGGTGGCATCGCCCATGGAATCGGTGTGACCGATGACACTCACGTCCGTAGAAGTGCGGTCCTTCCATGCCTGAACCACATCAGGCAACAGTTTGGCGGAGTCCGGCTTGAGCCGAGTGGAATCATGAAAAAAATACAGGATGAACCGAGCCGGTCGCTCGGGTGCGGCCTGCAATGCTTTTCCGAAAACACGCTGCACACGTTCCTTGGAAACGGACTCAGGCTCTCCGGACTCGGATTTTGAATGGACTTCAACCGCAGTATAGGCCGTGTCCACGACCACAGGGGATCCCTGTTCGGGGGTTACGGCAATGGCACCCACCTTGCCGTCCAGATCCGGCAGCAGCACAAAGGATTCCTTGCCGCATCCGGCCAGCACCAAAACCATTCCCAGCAGTAACAGCAGGCGTTTCATGTCGTCCTCTCTTCATACATGGAAATTTCAGGCGTTCATCAAAGATGCGAGACGTAACGGGCCTCTTGCACCGGCCTGCTATGGAACCTTGACCAGAAAACGGGTGCCGCGAATACCAATGGTTGAAAGCGGCGTGCGCACTTTCATGGATTCCGGGGCCACCTTGGCCATCTGCCCGGTAATGAACTGGGCTGTTCCCCTGGTCATGTTCACCAGAAAATCCGTAGACTTTCCTGCCGGATCAAAGACGAAGGAGTCCACGGAAATACGCGATCCCGGCCCCATGGAAAGCATGGTGTCGTCGCGGAAGGTCACTCCCATGGAACCGGAGCCGGTTTCCAGAACATCCCCCTGAAGCACATGCTGTCCCTTTTGCGCAGGCATGGATTGCTCACCGCGCAGGATGCGGCAATCGCCGTTCACGGTTTTGACCGAACCGGCAAAATTCTCGGCTGTACAGGGCAGGGCGAAAACAAAAAGCATAAGAATGGTAAGGATTCCCGAACGCATGACTCCCCCCTCTCGGACCGTATGTCGCAGTCCGTTTTGCGGCCACCATATACTCGCCAACGCAAAAAGATCAATTACGGTATTTTTTTGCAAGACCGTGGGCAGAACAGGACGCCCCACCACTTCATTCAAAGCCCAAGGCAGGCCGTTGACGGACAAAAAAGTCCAGTTTACGTAGATGATACAAGGAGACCTCAATGAAAAGAACGGAACAATACGACACGGTCGCCCACCATTGGCAGCAATTCAAAAATCGCATGCCGGAAATGGGCGAGGCGTATGACCAACAGGCCAAAACCGCATATGCGCCGGGGCAGCTGGATACCAAGACCAAGCGCCTCATAGCCATTGCCGTGGCCGTGGCAAGCAAATGTGAAGGGTGCATGATTTTTCAGACGGAACATGCGCTGAACGAAGGCGCAACCCCGGAAGAAATCATGGAAGCCTGCGGGGTGGCCATCTCTCTGGGCGGCACCATGGCAGCCTCGGAAGCCACCACTGTCATGGAATATCTGTCCGAGTTGGGAAAGATCTGAGATTCCGGTCTGCTCCGAAGCCGGCTGGCACCTAGTTCCCCGGCCCGTCCGCCATACGGTCCATGGTTCGGTAGTTGATGGCCTCGGCAAGATGATCCACGGTAATGAAGGACGCGGCCTCAAGGTCGGCCACCGTACGGGCGATACGCAGGATGCGCGTGTAAGCCCGGGCGGAAAGACCAAGTGTGCGCACGGCCTGTTCCAGAAAAGCGTGCTCTTCCGCACCGCAGGCGCAGTGCTCTTCAAGGCTGGAGCCATTCAATTCGGAATTGGTATGCAACGGCAAATCCGCGTACCGCTCCCGCTGAAGGCTCCGGGCTTCCAGAATCCGGGCGCGCATGCTTGCCGAATCCACGGAACTCCCTTTCCGCTTCAAATCCTCATAGGGGACGGCCGGAACATCCACATGCAAATCAATACGGTCCAGCAACGGGCCGGAAAGCTTGCCCCGATAGCGTTGTACGGCCAGCGGCGAACAGGTGCACACATGGGTGTCGTCAGTCAGGTAACCGCAAGGGCAGGGATTCATGGCGGCCACAAGCATGAAATCGGCCGGGTAGCTCAATGAAACCAGCGAACGGGAGATGGAGACCTCGCCGTCCTCAATGGGTTGGCGCAACACTTCCAACGCCCCCTTCTTGAATTCCGGCATTTCATCCAGAAAAAGTACACCGCGATGGGCAAGGGAAACCTCACCCGGCAGGGGGGTACGTCCTCCGCCGATGAGACCGACGTCGGAAATGGTATGGTGCGGCGAGCGAAAAGGCCGTGTGACCATCAGCGCACGCTTGCGGTCCAGCTGGCCAGCCACGGAATAAATCTTGGTAACTTCAAGGGCTTCGGAAAAATCAAGCGGAGGCAGCACGGTCGGAATGCGCTGCGCCAGCATGGTCTTGCCGCTTCCCGGAGGACCAATGAACAGCAGGTTGTGTCCGCCTGCTGCCGCGATTTCGATGGCCCGTTTGGCGTGTTCCTGTCCCTTGACCTCGGAAAAATCCACCATGAAATTACGTCGTTCAGCCCAAAGCGTGTCGATATCTACGTCCGTTGGGTCCATTTCCTCTTCACCCAACAGCAACGCCACGGCCTGCGAAAGCGTTTCCACACCGTATACCGGCAGATCGCGCACCACGGCAGCCTCACAGGCGTTGGCCGCAGGCACAATCAGCCCACGGGCAGAGCCTTGTTGCGCGGCTATGGCCAGCGGCAAGACGCCGTTGACGGCCTTGCATTCCCCGGTGAGGGAAAGTTCTCCTGCCATGAACCAGCCATGCACGGCCTCGGGCGGCAACACGCCGGATGCGGCCAGAAGTCCCATGGCCAGCGGCAAATCATAGGAGCTGCCCTCCTTGCGCATGTTGGCCGGAGCCAGATTCACGGTGATGCGCGCCGGAGGCAGCTTGTAGCCGCTGTTCCTGAGCGCGGAATAAACCCGCTCCTTGGACTCGCGCACAGCGCCCTCGGCCAGTCCCACCATGGTAAACGCCGGCAGTCCCGAACGGGAAAAATCCACCTCAAGCTCAACACGACGGGCATCAATTCCCAACAACGCGGCGCACAGAACCTTGGCTATCATGCCTTTTCCGCTCCCATTTTCACCCCATGAACGACAAAAGCCCGGGCTATCCCGTTCATGGGACAGCCTCGGGCATTGCAATGCAACAGCCCTAATTCACCCTTCGTATATAGCCGAAGCAATTTTGTAAAGAATGATCAGGGGATATGAGGAGGAGCGAGTCCGAGGCGCGCTTTGGCCCAAAGGCCTCGGCACGCCCCGGACACGGGGGATTTATTCACTCTTGAAGAACTTGTCCGCGTCCACGTTGCAGACGCTACATTTTTCGGTGGGCTTGCCGGCTACGGTGTTACCGCAGACAGAGCACACGTAGTAGTCCACTTCTTCGAGACCTTTCGGATCCTTCAGGGCTTCGGAGTACAGGCCGGAGTGCAGCTCTTCCACCTGATTGGCGAAATCGAAATAGCGTGCGGCAGCCTTGTTGCCTTCTTCCTCGGCGTCCTTGATCATGGCCGGGTACATGGTTTCATATTCATAGACTTCGCCGTCGTTGGCAGCCTTGAGGTTCTCTTCCGTGGAACCGATACCCTTCATCAGGCGCAGATGCGCATGGGCGTGGATGGTTTCGGCTTCCGCAACGGCGCGGAAAAGTTTGGCGACCTGGCTGAGGCCTTCCTTGTCTGCCTGTGCGGCAAAAGCGAGGTACTTGCGGTTGGCCTGGGATTCTCCTGCAAAAGCGTTCTTGAGGTCTTCCTGTGTCTTGCTCATTGGTCTGCACTCCTTGTAATCAGTATTTTGTTTGTTCATTGAAGCCGCCCTGGGAGGCATTCTTCAAAAGATTCGCCTTTCGGCGGACTCAGGCAAAGCCTGAAATCCTCTTTGCGCCCTGTGGCGTCCATCCCATTTCAATATTCCTGTCGAAATTCGTTTTGTCTGCTACCGTTCCGGGCACTTGCTGCGACTTCCGAAGTAGGAATGATTCCTATTTAGAGATAACGGTCTGGCTTGTCAATGGAAAAAACGACTTATGTCATATTTTCCGTTTTTGGGATTCTTCTTTCAGTTCTACTGATCTTTCCCGTACGATTGCAGCGGCTTGAACGCATATTTCTTGACAGCAAGCCTTGCGTAGCCCACCATTTCAGCACAACGCGCACCACGAAAGGAGCACATTCATGACTATTACCGTTACGACCCCGGCTCTGCTGTTTCCAGCCATATCGCTGTTCATGCTGGCCTTCACAAACAGGTTTCTCTCACTGGGGAGCCGGGTTCGCGCGCTGCACGACAACTTCCGCCAAACCAATGAAGAATCGACCCGCCAGCAAATCGACAACTTGCGCAAGCGTATCTATATGATCCGAAACATGCAGGGACTGGGTGTCATGTCCATGTTTACCTGTGTATTGTCCATGATTTGTTTGTTTGAGAACTGGCAGATTGCCGGAGAAATCATGTTCGGCCTCAGCCTGGCCCTGTTGCTGGCATCACTGTGGATATCCTTTTTGGAAATCCGCATTTCCGTGAACGCGCTGGCCATTCTGCTGTCCGACATCGAAAAAGGATAATTCGAGAGAAAAAGACCTTGGGGAGGGAACCTTTTGCAAAAGGTTCCCTCCCCAAACCCCACTCTCCAAAAAATTTTGGCGCCGATCCCGGTCTGCTTTGCAGTCCGGGACTGATTATTCATTGGCTGAAGGTATCGCCGTTTCTTTTGGGAAAAGACAAGGCTGATCAATTACCCCGGAGGCGAAATCCTGTCATTACAATCGCTGAGGGCGGCTTCAGGTCATGATTTTTTCTTTTGCCCCAAAAACAGCGTTCCGACCACGACCAGTACAGCACCTGCATAGGTCCATACGTCCGGGATGGCCCCAAAGACCATGGCCCCGAAAAATGCAGATACCGGAATCTCCACATATCCCACGGCAGCAACAATGGCTGCCCGTTCCCGCTGGTATGCCAAGGTCATGAAATGCTGCCCCATGTTCATGATCACACCCATTATCAATAGATAAACCGCCTCTGTAGGCGTGGGAATGAACCACCCATGGCCGTTCACCAATGGGCCTAAAAACAGGATGGCCATGGTTGGATAGGCAATGATGGTCAGCGGATGCTCGGTTCGGGATAAAAAACGGACCGTTACGATGGCGCACGCCGAAAGCACGGCTGCGCAAAGCGCCACGCCTACGGCAAAAGGATCAAGCGTGGAAGCCGTGTGGAAGAGAAAGGAAGGCTTGGCCACCAGCAGCACTCCACCCAAGGCCACAGTGGTACAGACCGCGCCGCGCGTACCGAGTACTTCCTTGAGCAGAAAGGCCGCGAGAATGGCAACAAATACCGGATGCGCAAAAAAAATGACCGTGGCATCTGCCAATGGCAGGCGCACGAAAGAATAAAACGTGCAAAACATGGCGCCAAATCCAAGAAGCCCTCGCAACGCAAGAAACAGGCGTCTTGTTCCAAGAATGGAATAGCCGGTGTTCCGCAAGAGGAAGAAGCAATAGAAAAATCCAATCACCGAGCGGGCAAAGAGAATCTCCATGGCAGGCAGGCGCGCCCCGGCCAACTTGATAAACAGGGTGCCGGTGCTGAAGCAGACCGCTGCAGCAAGCATGAGACGCACTCCGGACGAGAGTATTGGCATTGGACCGTACCGAATTTGGAATTGCAAGGTGCAAGGTGGTTTCTTTTTATTTCACAATGCAATGCGGTTTGCCAAGTCTGTTAAAGTGTATTTTGATGAAAAAGATATAAAAACGTCATTTTTTTCATTTTCATCAAAAAAACCACGCTCAAGAAGTCTGAATTAACCTATGAATGCTTTATTTTGGCTATAAATTCATGTAATCAAGCAGAACATTGCAACCTTGAGGGGGGTTGCCGTAGGAATCTGCCGCTTGAGAGGGTTGCGGCACTTCCGTCATGATCCAACAAGGGGAGTCCCTACATGTTTCGCAATCTGAAAATGCGTTGGAAAATTCTGCTACCCATATGTACTGCAGTGGTGCTTGTTTTCGCCATATTCATGAGCATCACGCTGTACAAAGTCCGCCAAACTTCACGCGCCGATGCCGAAGCGCTGAGCCGGGAAATGGCCGAAAGCCTGGGCATGAAAGTGGCCCGGGATATCGACGCCGCCCTTGGTGTGGCCCAAACGCTTGCGGATGTGCTGGCCGGTTCCAAGGAAGCGCGCATGGTCAACCGCAAAAAGATCATCGGCATCCTGCGCCACATTCTTCAAGGTCATAATGAGCTGTACGGGGTTTGGACTACATGGGAACCGGAAGCTTTCGACCGCATGGACAAATTCTATCGCAACTTTGACGAATTCACGGACAAGAACGGGCGCTTTGCGGCCAGTTGGCACCGGGAGGGCGACAAACTCGTCGGCGGCCATACGGAAAATTTCGAGGAGGACAATCCCATGTCCGCCTGGTACTACGAGCCGCTGCGCACAGGGCGGCAGTACATAACCACCCCGGTTTTCCGCAGGATTAACGGAAAAAGCATGCTCACCGTGAGCGTCAGCGTTCCCATCATCATCAAAAAAACCGTGGTCGGCGTGGCCGGGGCAGACATTGTCATGGACGGTTTCTCTGACATGGTTCGCCGGGAAGTCCTTTTTGAAACGGGCTTCGGCTTTGCAATTTCCAACGACGGTGTCATCGCGGCCCATCCGCAAGCCAAGATGCTGGGCGACGTGGTCTACAGCTTCATGGACGAAAACATGCGCAAGCCGTTGACAACAGCGGTGTCCAAGGGCCGCAATCTTGATTTCCACATGATCGACGCCAAAACCGGACGCGACATGTATTACATGTTCGTTCCTTTCCGCATCGGCAGCTTCGACAAGCCGTGGAGTTTCGGGGTGTGCATCCCCACGGATGAAATCATGGCTGAAGCAAACAGTATGATGGTTTTGTCCGGCGGCATGGCTGCCGGCGCAGTGCTGCTTACAGTGCTCATCGTCGTCCTCGTGGCCAGAAGCATTGTCGGCCCTGTGAACAGATTGGCAAATGCAGCCGAGACTGTTGCCGGAGGACAGCTGGAAACGGAAATCCCCATTCACCAGCAGGACGAGCTGGGCACGCTGGCCGAAGCCCTGCGCAACATGGTGGCCAGTCTTGTGGAAAAAATAGCGGAAGCCAACAGCAAAACGCATGAGGCCGAGGAACAGAGCCTTATGGCGGAAAAGGCCGTGCACGAGGCCGAAGAAGCCCGCGCCCAAGCAGAAAGTGCCCGGAGTGAAGGCATGCATCAGGCCGCATCCGAGCTGGAACTGGTGGTTGAACGCATTTCCTCGTCTTCCGAAGAACTGGCCGCACAGGTTCAGCATGCCAGCACCGGAGCAGAGCAGCAAAGCCGCCGCAGCTCCGAGGCCGCCACGGCCATGTCCCAAATGAATTCCTCGGTGCTGGAAGTGGCTCGCAACGCCAGCGACGCTGCCGACAGCACCATGAGCGCAAAGGAAAAGGCCGAAACCGGGTCTGGCGTGGTCACGTCGCTCATGGAAGCCATTACCAATGTCAGCGAACGCTCTGCCGTGGTGCATAGACAATTGGACAACCTTGGCGAGCATGCGGAAGACATCGGCCGCATCATGAATGTAATCACGGATATTGCGGACCAGACCAACCTGCTGGCTCTCAATGCGGCCATTGAGGCTGCACGTGCCGGAGATGCCGGTCGCGGTTTTGCCGTGGTGGCGGACGAAGTCCGCAAGCTGGCGGAAAAAACCATGCAGGCGACCAAGGACGTTGAAAACGCTGTGCGTACCATTCAGGACGGCACAAGCAGCAGCCAGGCAAGTATGGCCGAGGCCAACGACGTGGTGACAAAAAGCACGAAACTTGCCCGTAATGCGGGCGAAGCCCTGACAGAAATAGTGGAGATTGTGGAAAGCTGCGCTGATCAGGTCCGGGGAATTGCCGGTGCCGCAGAAGAGCAATCTTCTGTCAGCGAAGAAATCAGCATCTCGGTTCAGGATGTGGACACCATATCCCGGGAAACGGCCGATGCCATGGTCCAGTCTTCCGAAGCCATTGCCGACCTCGCCCAGCAGGCCGCGCAACTGGATCAAATAATAAGGGGTCTGAAGAACCAATAGGGTAAAACCGGATGTGCAGTAAAGTTCCATAAATATTTTTTCGATAATGGACTTTACAACACATCCGGTTTTGCATAATGTCCGGCGGATCGAAAAAGCCAAACCTGCCGCGAGGCAGGGACGGAAAGCCACGGATCTCCCAGAGATAGCCGGGTTGCCAATGCTGACGAACTCTCCCTTCTCTTCGGTGACTCCCCACCGGGTCGCCGTTATCGTCTGCCCCACGTCCCTGTCTCCCTGCGGGTTTGGTAAGGGGGAATGTGCCAATGCCCAAAACCAAGTCCGATTCTGCAGCCGAAATCCCGCTGGATTCCTCGGAGCTGCATCCTATTTCACCGTCCATGCTTCTGCCAGAGCAATGCGGCGAGTTTGAACTGTATCTCTCCCAAAACGGTACCATGGTGTTGTATGCTACACGAGGCGAGCTTTTTTCCGAAGCACACCGCGAACGTCTGGCTGATCGGGGAGTCGAACACCTGTATGTGAAACAGGCAGAAAAGAAGTTTTTCGACAACTACGTCCGGGAACATTTGGCCGACATTCTGGCCGATGAATCCATTCCTGGGGAGGAACGTTCCGGAGTCTGGTTGGATGCGACCACTGCCCTGGCGCGCGAGGCGTTTGACAATACGCTTCCGAAGTCGCTGAACAACGTGCGATTTTCACGAATTCAAAAGGTGCTCCGCCAAAGCATGACCTTTTTCTCCCGCCCGGCCGTGCTCAAGCATCTTTCGCAATTTGTTTCTCAGGGCCGCGAACATTATCACCATGGCATTGGGGTCATGGTCCTGGCCGCCGGGATCATGAATACGATGGCTCACGACGATGTTGGCCATATGGTTTCCGTATGCTCCGGTGCCATCCTGCACGATGTGGGCAAGCTCCAGCTGCCCGGCAGCCTGTTTGACGTGCATGAGGATGAACTTTCTCCGGAAGAACGTGAGCAAATGCATTCCCATCCGGTACTCGGCGTGAGCCAGTGCGCTTCAGTCCAATTGCCGCAAGAAGCACTGCACTGCATCCTCTTTCATCACGAACGGGAGAACGGTTCCGGCTTTCCCTCGCAAGCCATGGGAAGTGTTCTGCCCTTGCATGCCAAGGTGGTTGGCCTGTGCGACGAATACGACAACCTGACCCGCACAAAACCCTGGCGTAAGGCGTTCACGCCGTTTGAAGCACTTTCCCATATCAAATCGCAAACGGACCGGTTCGACCCGGAACTGATTAAAAAGCTTATCTTCGTGCTCTCCAAGGCGGAAATAATGTAAGACCGAAGGCACACTGATTCAGCCCCATAAACGCAAACAGGGCCGTCCCAGATCGGGGGCGGCCCTGTTTGCGTTTAAATATCTCCGTTACTACTCAGGCATCGGCAGGCATTTCATCATTATTCCCTTTTCGAACATCCTGGGCCAAACGCACCACGCGGGTGGAAAACCGGGTTTCTCCGGGCTGGCATGAGGGGCAGCCGTCCGAGACCAACATACAGTGTTCGTCCAGCACCGCCGTATCCACACCTGCCATCTTCAAAAGGCGGGTGGTTTCACCTGTACGCCAGAGCAGCGGTTGTCCGCATCGGGTGCACTCCACATAAAGCAGTTCGGGATCGAAAGTATTCTGCATACCCATAGTGTAAGTCCGCGGAAGCAGAAACACAAGTTGTGCAGGTTATTATCATGTAAAAGCTGGCGATCACCGCCATACCACCACATTCGAATCACGGTTCCCATTCCGGATGTCCGAAACGCTATTGCTCGAACCCCCTGGTCACGACTTCGGGAAGATAAAGCCACTTGCGCTTGCTCTTCATGACCACGAACGATTCGCTGGAGTTGATGCCCCCCACCTGCGAAAGATCCTTGTCCAGAAAATCATAAAGATCGCCCATGTCTTCAGTGCAGGTAATCTCTACAATGATATCATACCGTCCCGTCACGACGGCACACCAGTTTACGCGAGGCAGTCTGGAGATCTGCTCCAGCTTTTCATCCAGCATTTTATGGCTTTGCAGGGACATGCCCACCAGGGCGACCGTCAGGCCGCTCGCCTTCATGGGGTTGACCAGCGCTGCTACGCGAACCGCTCCGGCCTTGACCAGATTCTTGAGTCGGGAACGGACGGTGGGAGCAGTAACCCCAAGCCGGTCCGCCACCTTGCCGACAGACATCTGGCCGTCACGGGTCAACGCGGCCACCAGATGTTTGTCATGTGTGTCAAAAGACTTTTTCATGAAACTCCTCTCCGTTTCAAATAAGAAATTTTCTCACTAATTATTTATCTAATAAAAAAATATTGTGTCAATCTTTTTTCTTTATAAAAAATTAACACAAATATTACTTTCAAGCACATGAAATTATGCAAGGCGGGCTTTTGACATGGTAAAAAGCGAAAAAAAGAAGTGAATTATCCGAAATGAATCACAAAAACAGACAGTGGCGCAAAAAACGGCTACCGAAAGGCAGCGATTCTCAATTCCTCCAGCAGCACGTCCAGGTCAAGGCCGTTGTCCCGGGCGACCTGTTCCACTGAATCAAACAGCGCCGTACACAAGAGGCATTTTCCAGCCTGTTCATCCCGGGAGCGAATGACCTGTTCCGTACCCGGATATTGGGCGACCATGTCCAACAGGGTCATTTCCGGCCGAATGGTTTCATTTTCCGGCTCAGTATTTTTCGTCATCATGAATCAACCTTTCAGGCTTGACACATGGCCCGCTCCAGCGCAGCAGGTATGTGCATAACCAACTCCCGAATGTGGCTGGCAGGCGTCGGTTGTGCAAGGCTTCCGGCAATCCTGTTTGCCTGTGCCGCAATGCGGGCAGCCTCGGGAGCGTCCCTCCCGGACTCCATGAGCGCAGCCGCCATGCCTGTAATCGTATCTCCGGTTCCACCGATGGCTTCCATGGCTTCTATGCCCTGAATGGCCGCTTCATGCAAATCCGGACCACCTATTGTGTGCAAAACGCGACCCCGCACGGCGATACGGTCCACGCTTCCCTTGACCAGTAAACATCGCGCACTGTTGCCATGCCTGTACGCCTCGCGAATTCGGGCCGAAACCTCGCCATCCTCATGCAAAATGAAGCCACGGGTATAAAATGGGTGCGGCGCGTCAGAATCAGCCAGAAAGGCCAGCTCGCCAGCGTCTGGCGTGAAGAGGTCATAGGCTTCGGACTGTCCGCTCATCTTGGCCGCATACATAAATCCTGCATCCCCAATGATCTTCGGCATGATTTCCATGGATTGCATGGCCAGGAGAACCCGGTCGTGCCAATCGGCGTCCGGTTGCAGATAATGATATGCCATAGTCGAATAGTTTCGACCGGGTAGCACTTCTGTCAGGTATTGATAAAGATTGCGGCTACCATGGCCGAGCCCTTCATCGCCCACCAGCAATGCGTGGGGAGCTTCCAATCCGAGAAAAACACAGGCAGCATGGGCTGCCGCCAACAGGGCTGGTGTTCCCCGATCCGTGTTTACGGACTGCTGCTCAACAGACATTTCCGAAGCCTGCATGTGGACCGGGCCATCCAGAATTCCGACAGCCGGGTCTGGTATGGTTCCGACTATTGCGAGCATTGCCTCCCCATCTCCTCAAAAGCCAGAGCAAGGGCGTACCCGCACAACGTATGGCCGATCTCCCGAGGATGCGGCGCATCATCAAGCGTTTTACCGATAAGCCGGACAGCCAGAAACGGAACGTCCGGGCATCCCCCGCCGGAAACATTCACAATGGTGCGCGTTGCCTTTTCCACGGTCAATTTCATGTTTGCGGCCCGAACCATGATGAAATCCCCAAAGTCCTTGATCTGAAACAAATCCACAGGGGTCAGTAACGGGCTGTTCACCGGAACCACGGACAGAGGCAACGACGCACCGGCACCCCGCAGCAGCCGTATGACATCCAGCTCCTCCATGAGGGGAAATTCAATCACCAAATCGCACCCGGTGCGCAATTCGGGAGGAGGCCCCATGACGCGTATGTTCCAACCACGCGATTTGAGCAAAGCCTCGGCGCGGATCACTTCGCTGGTATTTTCAAAAACCAGCAACCCCCGGTCCGCAGAAACCGGACCGGGAGTCTTTTTCTTTTTACCGAAGAGCCAGAATCCCACGTCAATCCTTGGTAATTACGATACGGTATTCGTCGTTTTCCTCGGTATCGGAGGCCACAGCCCAGCCTTTGGATTGGGCGGCGCGGCATACGTTTTCACGCGAGGCTTGCGTATCCACAAGAATTTCAATGGAACCCGCTAATTGTTCCGCAATGGCGGAAAGCGTGTCCAGAACCGGCTGGGGACAGGAAAGCCCCCGTGCATCCACTGTATTCATGTTCTTCTCCTTGATCGTAAATGGAATGTTTCAGATCACGCCTTCTTGCGCATGGTGAACCCGATAATCAGGCAGACGATCAGCCCGATGATCACCGCAGCCATTCCATGCGGACCGATGCCCTTGGGTGAGCTGGCCAACCCGAAGTTATGCGCGAAAGCCGCCCCCACGATCATTCCCAGTACGAAAACAGCGGCATCGCCGTCTCCTTCGCCGGAAAGGAAAAGCTGGCGTCCGGGGCAACCACCGGCCAAGGCAAAACAAAGCCCGGCCAGCACCATACCCATGAAGTTCCATACGCCCTGGGTGTGCGCCACGGGCTGTCCTGCAAATCCTGCATGGAACTGCCCCAGAAGCAAATTCACGACCACAGCGGCAACCAGCAATGCTGCAACGCCGGAAAGCAGATGTGTTTGACCAAAGAGAATGACGTCACGAAACGCGCCCATGGTGCAGAAACGACTGCGCTGCGCGATGATGCCCACAAGCAGTCCGACACCCAGAGCAATAAACACGGGAGCATGCATGGCACCCGGTCCCTTGAGGCTGTAGAACAGTACGCCGTTGGAAGGCTGGCCGGATATTTGCGGGAACAGCAAAAGAAGCACCAGCGCACCAAGCATGATGGCAGGCATGATCAGGCCGACCGTGGCCGGAGCCTTGGTAGCCCGGCCCAGCGAATAGCCCTTGCGAAAAAAGAATGTGCCGATCCAAACACCGGCAACCAGGCCGACGATACCGAAAACAGCGTTCAGGTCGCCGCCTGCCAATCGGAGCAGAGCACGCCACGGGCAGCCCAGAAATACAAGGGCGCCGATCATTGCGAAGACCCCCAATACAAACCGCACGATAGGCGCGGAGCCGACTCTTGGCCTGAAGTCGCGGCTCATAAAAGCCGCCACCATGGCCCCGAGCACAAACCCGATGATCTCGGGCCGCAGATACTGGACCACCCCGGCCCGATGCATGCCAATGGCCCCGGCAATGTCGCGCTCAAAGCAGGCAACGCAAATGCCCATGTTTCCGGGATTGCCCATGTATTGCAACAGCGGGGCGAGAATACCGATAACCAGTCCCACGATCACGATTCCCGATCTCGTGGCAAGAAAGTTTTTCATGATGCCCATCTCCTTGGAATTGGATGTGCCGAAGCCAGACCGAACCGAGTTTTTTCCGGGCAATTTCGGCGATTTTGAATCATAGGGAATTGGAAGAGGAGAAACCAATTGTTATTATCGGTAGATATCTATCGCATCAATAGATAAAATCTATATCAAAAGATTTGAAGTCGACTGCTTTGCTACCGGCAAAACGTTGTGGACCGCCCTGCGCACGGGTTTCTTGTGAAAAAGTCTAGAAAAAATCATAAATTTCGGACTACAACGAACACAAACTCTCTACCTCAAAAAAAAGCCCCGAGAATCAAGAAGATTACTTGCATGACAGGGCTTGCATGGCTCTTCGAAAGGCTGTACTACAATGAAAAACAACAGTCTGCAAACGAGGGGGTTTCATGACTGCCAAGAAGTTGCTTTCCGTTGCGGAGATCGCGCGCGAGCTGGAGTTGCCCGAATCCACGGTCCACTACTGGAAAAACCGCTTTGCCCAACATCTGCCAAGCGTGGGGCGCGGGAGGCAAAAGCGGTTCAAGCCCGAGGCCGTTGAAATTTTTTCCGTTATTTCCACCCTGCTCAAGGAGGGGCACACCGCCCGGGACGTAATGGAACGGTTGAGCCAGAACTACCCATTGCAGGCAGATGCTGTTCCGGCCACGGCAGAGACCTCTCCGGCAGCCCAGGGAGGCAGCGGGGCAGGCATGGACGGTGCCATGAAAATGGCCTCGGCCATTGGCTTGGAAATCGCAAGGTCCATCGGTGAAGGCATTCACAGCGTGCTGACGCCCGGCACAACCGGTTCTGCGGAGTTGGATTCCATACGCGAGGAAATGCAGCAAGCCGTGAGCCGAATTACGGCCAGCAGCGAGGATGTGGATACCCTACGCAGTGAAAATGCCGAGTTGCGTGAAAAACTGCGCATCATGGAGGCCGAACTCGTCCGCATCCGCAAGGACCGCCGAGAGATGGAAAAGTACCTCCTTGACAAGATCAAAACCGTAACTACCTAATATCTCGGTCGCGGTTCGCAGTCTGCGTTTCGCGGCAACCATTCCCCCATATGTTTGAACCGGTCCGGGCGGCCCTGTGGCCGCCCGGTTATCGGGCGTATTGCAAGGAGGTATATCCATGGGTAAAAAAACAACCCACAAGTTCAAGGCTGAAATCAGCCAACTTCTCGATATTCTTGTCCACTCCCTTTACACCAACAAGGAAATCTTTCTGCGTGAACTGGTTTCCAACGCATCCGACGCACTGGAAAAATACCGTTTCCAGTCCAGCAGCGCGGAAAACGGAACCGACGATTCCCAGCCTCTGGAAATCCGCATTGAAACCGACGAGGAAGCCGGAACCCTCACGGTAACGGACACCGGCGTAGGCATGACCCGCGAGGAGGTCATGGCCAACATCGGAACCATCGCCCATTCCGGCACGGCCCAGATCGCCAAAATGGCAGAGGAAGGCAAGGAATCGCTGGACACGCTTATCGGCCGGTTCGGCGTAGGCTTCTATTCCGTATACATGGTCGCAGACGAGGTTACCGTAAAAACCCGCTCCATGCACCCGGACTCCCCGGTCATCGCCTGGACTTCGGACGGACGCACCGACTACAAGTTGCAGGAACTGGACGAAGACATGCCCCACGGTACGTCCATCACCGTGCAGCTCATGGATGACCTCAAGAGCCAGTTCACCAACAAGGACCATATCAAACAGGTACTGACCCGCCATTCCAACTTCGTGAACTTCCCCATCATGGTGGGCGACGAGCGAGTCAATACGGTCCCGGCCCTGTGGCGCGAACCCAAGTTCCAGATCAAGCCCGAGCAATACGCGGAATTCTACAAGTTCCTCACCTACGACAGCGAAGCCCCGTTCGATACCATGCACACCTCTGTGGATGCGCCGGTACAGTTTAACGCGCTGATGTTCATCCCCCCCAAGAGCACGGATTTCCTCACGGGCATGAACCGCGACAACTGGGGACTGGATCTTTACGTTCGCCGCGTGCTCATCCAGCGGCAGAACAAGGATCTGCTGCCCGAATATCTGAGCTTTGTTCGCGGTGTTGTGGACACCGAAGACCTGCCCCTGAACATCTCTCGCGAGACCCTTCAGGACAACGTGCTCATGCGCAAAATCAGCTCCACCCTGACCAAGCAGGTGCTTTCGCATCTTGAAAAGATGGCCGCAGACAATGCGGATCGCTACGCCGAGTTCTGGAAGGAACACGGTTCCATCTTCAAGGCCGGATACATGGACTTCCTGCACAAGGACCGGTACGCCAAACTGGTGCGTTTCGATTCTTCCGCGCTGGAGGGCACGGACAGCCTGACGTCTCTGGCCGAATACGTGAGCCGCGCCCGCGAAGGACAGAAAGAAATCTACTATGCCTACGGCGCGTCCCGCGAAGCGTTGGCCCTGAACCCACATTTGGAAATGTTCCGGCGCAAGGGCATCGAAGTGTTGTATCTTTACGAGCCGATCGACGAATTCGCCATGGACACCATCCGCGAATTTGAAGAATTCAAACTGGTGGCCGCCGAACATGCGGACCCGGCAGCCCTGAACGGCTTTGAAACAAAAGACGAAGACAAGCAGGACGTACCCGAGCTGAACGAAGAGCAAAGCTCCACGTTGGACAAGCTCATGGCCCGCATCAAGGAAGTGTTGGGAGACTCGGTTTCCGAGGTCAAGGTTTCCGCCCGTCTTTCAGACTCTCCGGTTTGTCTTTCCAACCCGGACGGCCATGTCACCAGCTCCATGGACAAGATCATGCGTGCGGTGAGCAAGGACACCTCCATTCCGGTCAAGGTATTGGAGGTCAATCCGGACCACGAGCTGGTGCGGAACATGATCGACATTTACACCAAAAACGAAAACGATCCTTTTGTGGAGCAGGCCGCGCGCCAGTTGTACGAATCCGCGCTGTTGCTGGAAGGTTATCTGACCGACCCGCATGCGTTGGTAGGTCGTATTCAGTCGCTGTTGACCCAGTCGTCCGGCTGGTATGTGAAAGCTGAAAAATAGCGACGGCACACAGCAACAGATTGGCCCGCGTATCAATTCCGATGCGCGGGCTTTTTTGTGGAAAATGGAGAAAAGCAAAAAGAAAATCAGAAGCCGCCTGCGGCGACATTTGGCAACAGGATCTCGCCTCCGGCGGCCCAAGGCTATAGCCTTGGGAAACCATTCTGCGTCTGACGGCGCATAAACGGGGGACAGGTGGACTGGCTATCTAATTATTTTTAATAATATTTTCCGTTTCGAAGATGCAAAAACGGAATGCAGGGGGTGTAACCCTTGTCCGCAAAGGCGAAACCATCCATGCATTACGCAGAAAGTGGCTTCCACCATCTTTACTTACAATAACGCCACGGCCGCCAATGCCGCACACAATTCGGCCAGCACCGTAACCGCGCCGAGGAAATCGCCATTGGCTCCCTCGACCTTGCGAGCCAGCGAATACAAGGCATAGAGAACCACACAGAGCAACGCCAACGCCAAAAGCAGGGCAAAGGGCGACATACAAAAAATACCAACAACAGCCGTCAACACAAACGCGGAAACCGTTCCTCCGAAGGTCGCTCCCTGCATCAGCAAACGCCCCAAACCGGGCCGGGCCATATCCCGGGCCAGATAACCAAATGTCACGGAAGCGAACCGTCCGAAGACAAATACGAATCCCAGTGCGAAAAACGATCCTGCCGCCAGCAGGGCATGAAACAACACCATTTG
>Ga0207831_100347_pt1 | contig 17920 bp, 16 predicted proteins | sample TtanPargueraPR_7_FD_187741 | JGI IMG/M metagenome (GOLD analysis project Ga0207831, IMG submission 187741) | Aerobic enrichment media microbial communities from Bioluminiscent Bay, La Parguera, Puerto Rico - Tt and M1 (2) (SPAdes) | ecosystem: Environmental > Aquatic > Marine > Unclassified ... | reverse complement strand
CCTCCATCCATTCGCAGGATGATACTTCCGTCAATCGTATGCAGGCCGGTACCGAGCTCGTGACTGAGGCGGCCGCGGCCGAGCCCGCTGAGAACGCAGCGGAAGCATCGGTGGATCCGGCAGAGTCACCGGCCAGCAGAACCGTTCGGGCGACACCGGAGCGGCAGCAGCATCTGGTGCATGCCGTTCTCGCCCTCAAGCCGCATTGTACGTCCGAAGAGCTGGAACTGCTCAGGCACCGCTGGAAAGATCCGGAGATCGGCGATGAGCAGCTGCATGAGATGCTGCGCATGGTGGCCGAAGGGAAGGGCGTGGAGATCCCATCGCATCCCGAGGCAGTCACAGCAACCCAGCACCACACCCACACACAATCACGAAACGGAGGTCATCATGGCTGACATGATCATGGACGACAGAGCCTGCTTCGTCGTCGGCGAGGCGGCGTGGCACCGAAAGGGCGTACGGCTCGACATGCCGCCGTCCACACCCGATGCACTGCGGCTTGCAGGACTCGACTGGCATGTACACAAGAAGCCGCTGTACGCGCGTCTGGACGGCCAGGACGGGCTTTCGATCCATCGGCAGTATGTTCCTGCCCCCGCCTTCGCCACGGTCCGCTACGACGCCGAGAATCATCCGCATGTGCTCGGGGTGGTAGGACGCAAGTACGAAGTGCTGCAGAATGATGAGGCATTCTCGGTCTTTGACCGGGCACTGATTGACCGGGGATGTGTCTATGAGTCTGCCGGTGCGGTGCGTGACGGCCGCCGCGTGTGGATCCTCGCGCGACTGCCGGAGTCCATCACGGTCGCAGATGACGAGGTGCGCAGGTACTTCCTTTTGGTGCTCTCGCATGACGGTTCGACACCGCTGCTGCTGCGTCCGACGCCGGTACGTGTGGTGTGCAACAACACCCTGAACCTTGCACTGCGGGGGAAGGAGGCACAGTTCTCTCTCAAGCACCTGCGAGGCATTCGCGAGCGGCTCGAGCAGGTCATGGAAGCCATCGGGCAGGCGGAGATGGACTTCGACCGGGCGCGGGAGGAGATGGAACGCATGGCGGAGACCCCGCTGCCGGATCCGACGCCGTACTTCATGGCGGTCATGCCGGACCTTCGGAAGTGGAACGATGACCGGCTTCGGCGGAACGTGTGGCGCAATCGCATGCTGCAGCTGACCGATCTCTACGCAGTGGGGAAAGGAAACCACGGTCGCACGGTATGGGACGCCTACAATGCCATCACGGAATGGGTGGATCACGTGCGTCCGGCGAAGGAGTGGGTAGAGTCCACGCAGTTCGGCACGGGAGGGGAAATCAAGCGGCAGGCCTTTGCCGTAGCCGCGGATATGGCAATGGAGAAGCCGTCGTCATTTCCCGCCGGAAGGAGCAGTCTGAACTGAGCCGCCTGAGGGTCTGTAGCTTTGCAGCAGCGGTGGTTCATCGTCAGGGAAGACGGCATACTTGCGGAGAGGGGTGAGATCCGAAAGTGGTTTCGCGTGAGCCTTGTTGGTGTATATGGTTTCCTCAACGGCGATGGAGGATCCGATGAAGCTGCCGGCCAAAGCTCCGATGAGTCCGCCGCCGAGCACATACATCAGCTGCTCGACACCGTCCCTGCCTTCATCACCATTCCCGATCGGTTCGGTTCTAAAGGGTTTCAGACGGAGCCTGGAGCCGTCATCGTCCCGACCTCCGGCACTGCCGGCTGCCAGTCCCGCCCCTCCACCGACGAGGAAGCCGATCATGATACCGGAAAATGTGTGGCTGCCCCGGTTGAGATACACCGAGTCGATCTGACGAGCAGTGACGGTCGTGAGGCCTTTCATGTCGGGGATTCTGGAGAGAGGCGCCAATGCCTCGTACTCATTGTGGCTTGAGAGGGTGTCGAGTACTACCGCACTGTCCCTGACGGACACGATGACACCACGCATCTGTTGCCCGGAGATGAGCTTCAAGCGGATGGGGTGGTCGGAATGCGTCTGCCAGCCTGCACAGGCAGTGAGCAGAAATGAGACGGGAATGAGGTATAGAAATGTCTTCATCCGAACCTCCGTTGCATCACGGGATATGGCCAGGTGCAATATCGAATGCAGCGAACAGACGGTTGTCATGAAATTGTAAAACCAGAGAATGAGGAGAATATGTCACAGCACAGCATGGACATCGATACCATACTCGGGATGGAGGAATCCGCCCTCGGGATGGAGGACACTATCCCGGAGCTGAAGATGGATGCACCCGGCAATCCGCGGAGGCGGGAGCTCTTCCCCTTCGAGGACGAGGACTTCCCGCCGGTGCATGATCCCCTGGTCATCGCCCGGCCGCACCGTTTCGCAACCAAGCGGGAGGTGGCCGAACTTGCCCGGCAGGGAACAGCCAAGCTGGAGAAGTCCAGCAGCAGTCTCCTTTCGTATGTCACCCTCCGGCAGTGGGCGGACATCATCAAGGAGGCCATGGACGAAATCAAACCCCGGGCGGAGGAAGAATTCCAGCGGTTTTACGACCGGCCGGCGACCATTCGCGGCGCCACGGTGGGCATTCGTACCGTCGCCAGCAAGTGGAAGTATCCGGCGGAACTCGAAGATGCCGAGAAGCAGCTCTCAGAGAAGCAGACTGCCTTGAAGAAAGCAAAGAAACAGGCCGAGGAGGACGGCCGCGCCGTGCAGGTGTGGAAGAAGAAAGGCCTGGTGGTGACGTTCGCACCGTAGAAAGGACGGAGGCAGGGATTGCGGATCAGGCCCCGAGGGGAGCGGGGCCTTGTTTAATGTTCGATGATCTGAGAAGGTAAAAAAATCAGGATGGGGATGGGAAATACATTAATCTACCTCTGGATAATTTGCCACTGTATTCCGACATTCTTATCTTCCATACATTGCATCCAACCAGTCAGGAGGACAGAGTGGAGTCAACCGCATGACGGCCGGGCCTTCTGTTGAGGGATTGTATAAGGGGGCGAATGCTAAGACTTTCGGGCGATAGACACATACCAACGCAATACCATGTCACAGGGGTGGACCCATGCCGACCAGAACGATCAATCTGAAGTTGGTGCTCGGGAAGAGCGAAAGCACTCTGGCTCTTCGCAGGGCACTATGGACGACGCACGCGGAATTGAATGTGGCTGTTCAGCAGATAGAGCGCATGCTGCTGCTGTGCAGACAGGATCAGTACTGGACGACGGATGGCGGGGATGAACCCGCGCATGTCGCTGCCGACAAATGTACTGCTGAGGCGCTGTCGATGGGACGGGCGGCGCAGAAGCAGAACGGATCGGAAGGAAAGGGCACCGACCGGGAAGTACTCAAGGCCCTACGTGTGCTCTACGAGAAGCTGGTGCCATCCTGTCTGGTAGACGAGAACGGATCGCCGCTGACAGGCGATGCGCAGGCCTCCGGGGCGTGGGTCAGCCCGATGATGGATCCGGAGAGTGAGGGCGGACTTTCGGTCTATGCCAAGGTGCTGGATCCCCCGCCGAAATGGGTCCACCTTAAGGAGCAGGAGGAGCCGGGGTGGAAGGAAGCATCGGCTGCATGGCTGCAGTCGGTGGAAGCCTTGCCGCTCCTATCCGCCACCGGCAGTCCTCCCGCGTGGGTCAGGCGCCTACGCAACGGTCAGGACTGGCAGGATGCATTTATTGAGGACCAGGAGAAGAAACGCCGGGAAATCGAAAGAGGGAATGCCCCGGTCATTAGGGAACTCAAGCGCCTCGGTCTGCTGCCGCTCGTGCTGCCGCATTTCCGCATGAAGCTCAATTCCGGAGGAAAGGGCGTCAGCGTTTGGGACCGCCTCGCCATGCGTCTCGCCATTGCGCATCTTCTGTCATGGGAAAGCTGGAACCACAACACCAAGGCGGAACACAACGCCGCCGCGGCTGCATACAATGCCCTCATCGAAGAGCATGTCCACCTCAAGTCCGTGTTCGATGTCCTGCGGGAGTACGAACGCGCCCGCCACGAAAGGCTCAAGGAGGTGGCTCTCGCCAGCGACGACCGGCCGTTCCGCATCGGCAGCCGAAGCATCCGCGCCTGGGACCAGATCAGGCAGGACTGGCTCCAGAAGGGCAAGGACGCCGCGTCCCGGATGGAGATCCTCGCGCAGCTGCAATCCCGGCTCCGCGGCGGATTCGGGGATCCGGATTTCTTCCGATGGCTCGCTGCCGAGGGCAGGGAACACCTCTGGCGGGAGGACGATGCCGTCGTGCCCTTCGTCAAGATCAACATGGCGCACCTGCTGCTGAGCCGCAGGCAGGAATTTTCCCTCATGACGTTCGCCGATTCCCGCCTGCATCCGCGATGGATCATGTACGAGGCTCCGGGCGGGTCCAACCTTCGCAACTATGCCCTCGAAACAGCCGGAGAGAAGCTGCTCCTGCGCATCAAGCTCCTGAATCGAAATGACAACGGTGGTCTCACCGAGGAGGAACACCTCTGCCGTCTGGCCCCGAGTGGACAGCTTTCCGATCTCACTCTGAGCAGGGACGGGAAAAAGATGCTGCTCCAATACCGTTCCGCCCATCAGGACTTCGAAGGGGAAGCCGGCGGTGCGGAAATCCTTTTTGACCGGCCATATATCGAGGAGCCCCGTCGGAAAGAGGAGCAGCTGGAAAGCGGCAGAATCGGTCCGGTGTGGTTCAAACTCACGCTCGATGTGCACACCAAGGCGCCGGAGGAATGGCTCGACGGCAGGGGAAGGATTCAGACGCCGCCGGAAGTGCATCACTTCAACACGGCGCTGTCGAACAAGAGCAAGTACCGTGACAAGATCCGGGCGGGCCTGCGGGTGCTGTCGGTGGATCTCGGGCTCCGTTCATTCGCCGCATGTTCGGTGTTCGAACTCGTCGAGGGTCGACCGGAGAAAGGCCTGGCTTTTCCTGCGGCAGACGGCAGGGAAGAGAACGATCCGCGGAAGCTCTGGGCCCTGCATGAGCGCAGCTTTACCCTCCGGCTGCCGGGCGAAGCCACGACCACCCGGGAGGAGAGCGCAAGGAGGGAAGCCGCCGGTCAGGTCCGGGCCCTTCGCCGCGACATGCGGCTGCTCCGGCGCATGCTGCAGCTGGGAGCGGAGGACAACGACCAGGAAAGGGATGCGCAGCTTGGAGCACTGCTCGAAGCAATGCCAGCCGGTGACGGAGTCGCGGATGACGATGTGCCGGGATTCCGGCGGGAGGATTACGAGGGACTCAGGGACACCAGCTTTCGCAGCACGCCTGAACTTTGGATGCAGCGGTGCCAGCAGTTTCATGCTATGGCCGAGAAGCAGCTTTCCCAACGATTCGGCGAATGGAGGCGGGCCACGCGGGGCAAGTCCTCTTCATGGCAGGAGCGGCGCGAGAAGAGGGCCTACAACGGCGGCAAGTCCGTGTGGGCCATCGAGTACCTCGACTCGGTCCGCCGGCTGATCATGAGCTGGAGTCTCCACGGCAGGAAGTTCGGCGAGATCAACCGCCTGAACCGGGCGGAGCATGGCACCGTGGCCGCTGGACTGCTCCGGCACATCAACAAGCTGAAAGAGGACCGCACGAAAACCGGGGCGGACCTTCTGGTGCAGGCCGCACGCGGCTATCTAACCAATCCCGATGGTCCCGGCTGGCAGCAGCGTTTCGCACCATGTCGGTTGATCCTGTTCGAAGACCTGGCGCGGTACCGCTTTCGGGTCGACAGGCCCCGGCGGGAGAACTCGCAGCTGATGAAGTGGAACCACCGGGAGATCTCCGCCGAGACCACCATGCAGGCAGAACTCTACGGGATCATCACGGAAACCACGGCTGCCGGATTCAGCAGCCGGTTCCACGCCAGCAGCGGTGCGCCGGGTGTTCGTTGCCGGGTACTGACGGCGGAAGATTTCGCCGATGAACTTCCCCGCCCGTACCTCGCCGCGGAGCTCGGATGGATGCTCGGCCCCTCGTTCCATGGTAATGCCGAGAAGGCCCGGGAGGCATTGCGCTGGGTGATACGTCCGGGCATGATGGTTCCGTGGCGCGGAGGAGAACTGTTCGCAAGCTTTGGGGCTGACGAAAAGCTGCGGGTGATCCATGCCGACATCAACGCTGCGCAGAATCTTCAGCGCCGCTTCTGGACCCGTTGCGGAGAGGCAAGCCGGATCACCTGCCTCGCGGTGGGAGAAGATGGCGGCTACCATCTCGACCATACTCCCGGCGCACGGCTTCTCGGTGCTCTCCAGCAGCTCGAGAATGGCAAAGGGGAATTTCACCTCACACCCGCCGACGATGGGGTATCCTACGTTATGACCAGGGCGGGCAGGAAAAAGGGCACGAAAGCGGCCGAAGGGAAGGCCCGGGCGGAAGACGGAGAACTCGATGAACTGCTTGCGGACATGCCAGAGGAAGCCGGGACCCGCCGGGAGACCTTCTTCCGGGATCCCTCAGGCATTTTGTTCGAGAGCAACAGATGGATCCCATCAAAGGTCTTCTGGTCTTCAACTCGTGACAGGATATGGCAGGAGATGCAAAAGGTGTCCCTCGAGAGGCAGAGTAGCGATGAACTCCGCCTCTGAATCCGGGGAAACATTCAGCACCCCGCTGCGCGGCCTGAATGAGTATGTATACTGCCCAAGATTGTTCCACCTGATGTATGTGCAGGAACTGTTCGAGGAGAATGTTGATACGATTACCGGCCGCATCGCCCACAGGAAAAGGTTGAGCAGGTCGAAGGCGGTTCGATCCGCTGGCAAGCGGGAGGGGACACTGGAGGAAGGCAATGAAGAGACTCCATGGCCAGAGGGCATGGTCAATGAGATGACTCTTTATTCAGAGATCCTCGGGATCCATGGCAAGTTTGATGTAATTCTTGATGAAGGAACAGAGCAAATCCCGGTTGAGGTGAAAAAAGGTGAAGCGCCATCGGGGGATGCTCCATTCTTCATCGGGCCTGCGTCGTTGAAAGCCTCGGCATGGCCAAATGACCAGATCCAACTTGCTGGACAAATTGCGCTCCTTCGAGAGACCGGGCATCAATGCAATGTAGGACGGATATACTACAGGGGCAGCAGGAAGCTGGTGGAGATACAATGGGATCCCAGCCTCGAGATGGCGCTGCGGCATGTCATCGATCAGACGCATGGCATGGCTGCTGCACCTATGCCGGGACCCCTCGTGGATTCCAAGAAATGCATCCGTTGTTCCATGAATCATGTCTGCCTGCCGGATGAAACGTCCTGTCTAAGCGGTGTGCTTGCGGAACCGAGGCAACTCTTTCCGGGCAGAGACGACGAGGGGATTCTTCATCTGCTTACGCCGGGCACATCGGCCGGGAAATCCGGTGAGTCCATGAGGATTGTCGTGCCGGATGAGCCAGTCACTTTTGTGCCCATCAAAGACGTAGCGCATGTTTGCTGTTGGGGACAGGTCCAGCTATCTACATCGTTGATGCTGGCGCTTACCGATCGCGGCATCAATATCACATGGTTGACAACCGGTGGATGGATTAGGGCCATCACGGCCAAGCCCCTTGAGAAGAAAGTCGAGCTTCGCCGTCGGCAGTACTCAGTGTGCGATGACACACCACAATGCCTTTGCATCACCAGGAACATCATTCTTGCAAAAATTGAGAATCAGCGGGTATTTATCAGAAGGAATGGTAGTGAAGCGAATACCGCAGTTTTGAGGGCGCTGCGTGCATGTATGCGGAATGCACTTGAGGCCACTGATGCAGATTCCCTGCGTGGAATTGAGGGGTATGCCGCGAAGAGGTACTGGGAGATGTATCCACAACTGTTCCAGTCCAAGGCCGCAGAAGGCTTTCAGATGAAAAGCCGGAACCGGAGGCCACCTCATGATCCAATCAATGCAATGCTTTCATACGGGTACACGATGCTTCTCAGAGATTTCATCTCAGCCATTCATGGTTGTGGGATGGATCCTATGTTTGGTTTTTTCCATGCCACAGTTGCCGGGCGCCCTGCTCTGGCGCTTGATCTGATGGAAGCCTTCCGTCCCCTCGTGGTGGACTCAGCAGTCCTCCGTGCTGTTAACGAGGGTACATTCACTCAGGAAGATTTTGTGATAACTGATCAGTACTGCGCAATGAAGCCTCATGCAAAGAAGAAATGGATCAAGGCATATGAACGGCGGGTTGACGAGATGGTCACTCATCCCAGTTTCGGGTACCGGTTGAGTTACCGGCGGATCTTCACGCTCGAAGCAAGACTCTTCGGTAGGTACCTGACAGGAGAATTGACTGACTATCGGCCATTGACAACGAGGTGAACCATGCGGAGTTTTGTCTTGGTGGCTTACGACATTGCTGATGACACCCGGCTGCGCCACATGTTCAGGCTGCTGCGCGGGTATGGCGACCATGTCCAGTATTCGGTATTCCTGTGTCAGCTTTCGGAAAAGGATAAGGTCGTTCTGATGGAAAAGATAAAGGACATCATTCACCACAAAGAGGACCAGGTCATATTGATCACCCTTGGGACGGTCGACGGGGCGAGAGCATCTCTTCCTGAGCAGTGGCAGGTCCTCGGCACTCGGCTGATTCTGTCCCATAAATCTGATATGATCTATTGATTTCTTTGTCAGAATTTCACATCCTGCATGTGCAGCCTACAGGGCTGCGTCGGATTCAGTGGCAGTGCCACGGCTGTTGAAAAGACCCGCCACCCACTGATGGTTTTTATCCATTGGTTGTTCTTTGACGTAATGCATGCGAGCAGCTGCATTGGCCATCACCACCCCGGGCTGCTCGTTCGGCCATTGACCCTGAAATTGGAGGTTCCCCCTCGCTCATGCTAGTGTTCTGTCATTTCTCTTCGCTTGATTACAGACTGCTCGTATTCAATCACACAACCTGCATGCATCGCGTAGGTTACAGGGGCTGCGGTCCTTCCTTCATGGCCATTGGATGAAAGCTGGCACCGTTGACCTCTGAAACGCGGATCTTGAATGCCTCAAAGTCCTTCCTTCATGGCCATTGGATGAAAGCTGGCACAATAGGTCTCTCGCCTTCCCCATGTCCTCGACTACATGTCCTTCCTTCATGGCCATTGGATGAAAGCTGGCACTTGGTGGCGCAACGGATGCCGAGATCGGCACAGGTGTCCTTCCTTCATGGCCATTGGATGAAAGCTGGCACGAATTTGCGAGGGCTTCGTCAACCACCAGGTCGCCCCGTCCTTCCTTCATGGCCATTGGATGAAAGCTGGCACGATCACGACCGGGACCATGCGCTTGTTCCAGTCCAGGTCCTTCCTTCATGGCCATTGGATGAAAGCTGGCACAAACCACGATGGTCTATTCACACGTTCAACCTTCAACGGTCCTTCCTTCATGGCCATTGGATGAAAGCTGGCACTGGAAAGAGACGGCGGCGGCTCCGGCTGCATCAGATGTCCTTCCTTCATGGCCATTGGATGAAAGCTGGTAGCTAGCACCCATTCTTCGGCAACCAAACTTCAAATAACCTTGGCTTCCTCTTAGCCCTGTCACCCTTCGTGGGGCAGGGTTTATTGCTATGTGCCAACTTCCGAACACCTCTCTGGTCTACAGGACTGCTGCATCAAGATTTCCTGCAAACCTCCCAGCCTTCCCGCAATTCAGGCCGTCGCGATCTGTCCATGCATTCTGCCCGCAGCCGGATCGCCCAGCCAAAAAAAAATATCCTCACTGAAAGGAACAGCACAGGGACGGATTCAACTTGGCTGTTTTCTGATAGTACTTTGCGGTACATGATGCACGCCGCGTGGACTCATTTTGTCCATTACCCTAATTCAAGTATCCACCGCGCGGAGGCATCCCATGCAAAGGAGTTCTTCCATGAACACTATGAATGAACAAAACTGCACGATCAGAAGGCCACTATCCACCCGGGAAGCCGCCGATTATCTCAACATTTCCGTGACTATGCTCTACCGGCATGTGAAAGATGGCCGGATCAGGGCCTTCAAACCGTCGGGAAAGAAACTCTACTTCCGCATCGAGGACCTCGACAGCTGGATCGAGGGCGGCGGTGCAGTCTGCGAGAATCCATCATGCACCTGCAGCGCTCGCTGCACAGACTGCAGCTGCAGCTGAGAGGAGGTAACGTGATGAAAAACACCAACATTTTTCCTGTTGCCCATTTTTGGCAGGTGGATGGTACTGCTGGCTACGGTGTTTCGCGTATGAATGGTGCCGGGCCGCAGTATCTCGGCCAGTGGCCTGACGGTCGCACCATCAATCCTTTCGAGATGGCCGGAGGCAAGACCGAGATGGCCAGCTACGCACTGTTCTATGCATTAGAACTGAAATGGCCGGTCTTTCCGGTACATGTAGTATCAGAATCCGGTTACTGTAGCTGTGGAGCAAAGGACTGCCGCACCCCCGGCAGGCACCCACGAATAGACGACTGGCGGGTGGAGGCTTCGACGGATCCGGAAAAGATCCGAAGGTGGTGGGGCAGATGGCCCGATGCGAACATCGCATTACCGACGGGGGAAGCTTCCGGAATCCTTACCCTCGAGACAGACAGCGGAACCAAAGGTTTTCATGCGATGCAAGGCCTTGGAGGAGATGGCAAGGCACTTGACAGCCCGGTGCTGTGCATGACCGGTGATGGAGTGCACGTTCTTTTTTTCCGGATGCCAACTCGTAATATACCTTCTGGCAGCAAACTATTAGAGGGTGTCGACCTCAATGCGGAGGGTGGCTTTGCATTAGTACCGCCGAGCCTGGACATGACAGGCAGAAATCTTAAGTGGGAGCTTTCGAGTAGGCCATGGGAAAACCGGCTCACAGAGCTTCCTCTCTGGCTGCGTGTGCGCATTGACGAACTGCATTCCTCCCAAGGCACGGAAGATCCGGTCGCCCGTACAGTCCCGCCGGATGAGCAAATGATGAGAGAGGATCTACCACGCCCCGACAGGGAATCACAGGCGGCCGGTTCATCCCGGTCGCAGGAGGCCGAGCAGAAAAGCCGCAACGACCGTGAAGCCGCGGGAAGCACTTGGGCGGACCTCCCTGAATCCCCCACGGTCAGATGGCTTTGGCAGGATATGATCCCGATGGGTATGCTTACAATGATGGGCGGCGAAAGCGGTATCGGGAAATCCATGGTAGCCCTGGATCTGTGCCGTCGGATTCTGCTTGGAGACTTCATGCCGGATGGTGAACTGCCCTCGGATATGGTACTCGATGGAAATCAGAAGGTGGTTTGGCTGGAGACTGAGGCCGGACAGACATTGAACAGGTCCCGCGCACAGCGGTGGCGGCTGCCTGTTGACAGAATACTCAGTCCATTAACAGACCCCTATGCGGATTTTAACCTGCAGGACTCTGCGCATCGGGAGGCACTTCACAGGAGCCTTAGCCGTAAGGATGTGGTATTCTGTGTCCTTGACTCGCTCTCCGGTGGACACAACGAAGAAGAGAACTCGGCGAAGATGCTCCGGATCGTCAAGCCCCTCGCGGAGATTGCCCGGGATACCGGCAAACCCATTCTGGTGCTGCATCACCTTGGTAAGCCGAAGAAGGGCATGGAAAAGATGACCATGCATCGCCTGCGGGGCTCATCGACCATTGTTCAGCACGCACGTAGTGTTCTGGCTCTTTATGAGCAGGCTGGTCAACTTGTGCTAGACGTGGTGAAGGCCAACCTCTCAGAGCACAGAGAAAGGTATGGGCTCGGTATCACGCAGGGTGGGGTGGAGTACGGCCCTGCTCCCGCCGAAATCCACCGACAGTCAGCTGAATCCACGGCGGTCGAATTTCTCAAGGCCAGACTTGCGGAAGACCCTTTATATCCGGCAAAGGTAGGAGAGGTTGAAGCAGAGGATCTCGGCATATCGAAAGCTACACTTCATCGGGCACGGAGGCGTTTGGGGATAAATGCCAAGAAGGATGGATTGCATGGTGGCTGGGTCTGGTACTATGAGGGGGGCAGGATGAATTGTTGAAACCTTCGAAGATTCATGGAATCTTGAATTCTTCGGCGATATGCACAGGATTCCCCAAGGTTGCAAGATTTCAAGATTCCATGATTTCACCCCTTCCCCCATACCCCCACCTTTCTGCTAGTGCATTGGCCCCGCTCCGGGGCCTTTCGCATGCACACACCTGAACCAAACACACCCCGGTATGAGAATAAAACGGGTCCCTCCGGCAGTGTGCTCGAAGAGCATGCTGCATATGGAGGAGGGACCGCATGCGAAGCATGCGAATGACCTGCCGATGGAAGTGGCATACGGATGCAATCCCCGCCGATTGCCGAACTGGTTTCGCTAGCCATGGTCTGTTCGGCACGGTGGGAATCTCTTACGGAATGCGGCGAGATGGTATTCTCAGACGGTATGGCTTGCCTGGAGTGGGCATGGTTGTTCCGACGCCTTCGGCGCCGGGTCCCTTCGGGACCGCAGTCTCTCAGATTGCAGGGGTGGAGTCATGCAGATTGCCGCAAGGGCATCACGGAACACCACGGCAGGTCAGCCCCTGAGCAACTCGGCCATGGCCACATCCGAACGATGTGCCCACATCTGTCCGATGTGTCCACATCGTTCCGATCCCCGTCAGGAAGACCTATCCGGGCTTCATACAGGCTCCATAACGGGCTTTGAGGATGGGGGCATGTTCTTCCATGCCTGTCAGATTTTCAGGCCTTCTCAGGGGCTCTGATGCAGCCGGATCGAGAGGCTCCCTGCGGCTGCAGTTGTGCATCCTCGCGGTGCGGATGTTGCCGACAAGGCCGGCTCCGACAAAGATGGTTCCGATCAGGCTGTTCCCGACGAGGTTCGTGCCGACTTGAAATGGAAGGAAACGACTCAGTCGATAGATGCACTGCATGTAAGTACACAGTTCTCATGGATACAGGCGTCCCTGGCATGGGAGGATTGACCGGCGAATTGGCAGTCACGGGAGATCTGCTGCTGGTGGAGGTAGTCATGCCCCGACGTCCGGGGTCCCGTCCGTCGGCGACGCTTCGCGTCGACCGGGAATTTTGAGGATAAGATGTGCTGGTGTTGGTGCTGAGGTGTGGGGTGCGGGGTGTGTGCAGGCATGAACCGCAGAGTCTGCCCATGTCCCGCCCATCCTCGGGCGCCATGCATCCGCCTGTCGGCGTCCTGCATCCCGCCCTCGGGGGCACTTCGCAAGCGTTGGCTTGCTGCAGCAGGGGCAGGGGCTTTGTTGGTGCAGGGGGAATCGGTGGCTGCCCGGCCGGGAGGCCCGTCACGCTGTTGGTCCATTGTCCCGGTGGACACGTGTCAGGGTGGACTGCTCCCCTGGAAGGAACGCACGGAGGCTGCATACCGGCGGAATTCCCGCAGGGTCACCGGCGGCAATCCATGGCGAAGCCAATCAGGAGATCGGCGGATTCCTCGCAGAGGAACAGGAGCCAGCATGGCCCCTGGCGGTGGACTGCGAAACAGTGGTACCGGGAACCGGCGGCTATCTGGCTATCGGCGACTATCTGGCTATCGGCGGACCAAAGACTCTCGGCGGCTATCCGGCTTTCAGTGGCTGACCGATCTCGGCGGCTGACCGGCACCCCCGGGCGATGGATTATCCGAACATCATGAAAGGGGAGTTGACAGTGTCCGGCTGATTCCGTAGAATGCCGGCCACAGAAATTGTTACTTCAATTGTTACTTCTGCTACTGTTTTTCAGGCCTATTTTGCCTGCCGGACTCCCGGCCGCGAATAAGGGGTGATCTGCATTTCACCCAATAAAAAAGGGCCCTTGATGGGCCCTGAAGGGGCGGAGCCGACGAGACTCGAACTCGCGACCTCCTGCGTGACAGGCAGGCATTCTAACCAACTGAACTACGGCTCCGTACGTAAAGAACATGCTTCGGCTGAAGCGTTTACAAAGTTACGATGATCAGTGCGCAAAAAGCAAGTGTCGGAGGAAATTTCTTTCCGTTCCAGACGATACCGCTGCGCAGGGAAGACGGGGTGTCATCGGACGCCTTTCGCGATAGCCGATGCGGCTTCGTATCCCTGGCGGATGGCGTGCTGGGCATTGCCGACGGCGCTGGCGTCGCCGATGAGATGCACGGGAAATTCCTCTTTCAGTGTGTCGTAGAGCCGGGTCTCGCTTTTCATGCCTGCCGCAATGACAATGCGGTCAATATCGGCAAGGACGCGGACGTCCGGCTCTGCGCCGGGCCTGGATCCTTCCAGAATAACGGACCGGCCATCCACGCGCGCAACACGTGTCGCGGTGAGAATACGCGCTTTCCGTTCCGCGAGATTCTTCAGCGTGAGCTTCCGCTCGATCATTTCCATGTCACCGGCAACTTCATCGAGGAGTTCAACAACCGTCACCATGTTCCCTAGCTCGGCCAGGGCGTTGGCGGTTTCAATGCCGATGAGTCCTCCGCCGATGACCACCACGTTTTCGTCCGCGGGAAGGGGACCGCGAATCAGGTCCGCGGCGATGTCGTATTCCTTTAATCCCTCGATCGGGGGGATGACAGGCACGGCGCCGGTCGCCAGCAGGACGGCGTCGTATCGCTGCGCGCGGAGATCCTCCAGGGTGCATTCTTTCTTCTCCACTCGCACCGCGAGGTCGTCCAGTTCCCGGATGTAATAATCGACGAGTTCCTTCAGGCTCTGCTTTTTTGGAGGATACCAGGCGGCGTTGAACTGTCCGCCGAGCTCCTGTTTCTCATACAGCGTCACATCGTGTCCGCGCCGCCGCAGGGTGCGCGCCGCTTCCATGCCTGCAATGCCGCCTCCGACGACGGCACAGTGTAACGGCGTATCCGCCGGCGCCGGTGCGGCATGCTCCGTGCCGACGAGGGGATTGACGACGCAGCCGAGACCGTGTCCCGACCGCACACCGCCGAGACAGCCTTCGGAGCAGGCCAGGCAGGGACGTACGCTACCGGTCTCCCTGCCGAGATACTTCGCAATAAAATGCGGATCCGCCACAAGCGCGCGGCCAACGGCGATGTACTCGGCACCGTATTTCGACCGGACGCGCTCGATGTCTTCCGCCGAGTGAATGCGGCCGACGAAAATAGTCGGCAGTGCGACGCGCCTGCGAATTTCCGCGGCGAACTCCCAGGTCTTGCCTTTCGGGACGAACATGTGCTGGAAAAACCACGGTGGCGTGCTGCACACGGAGCCGGCGGAAACGTGGACGGCCTGTGCCCCGAGCTCTTTCAGCGCCGCGACAAGGCGGATGGTCTCTTCAATGACGATCCCACCGGGGATCATCTCTTCACCGCTGACACGGACGTTGATAGGGATGTCGATGGCGGCGGCGACGGCGCGGAAGACCTCCAGCGGGAAGCGGGCGCGCTGCTTGAATGATCCGCCGTACGCATCCTCGCGATCGTTGACGGCCGGCGAGAGGAACTGCGCGAGCAGATAGCCGTGGCCGAACTGCAGTTCGATCATGTCGAAGCCCGCCCGCTGCGCCTGCTCCGCGGCGGTGACGTGCAGGGCGATCACGCTGTCCATGTCGGCGCGGTCCATCCGCTTCGGCAAGGCACCGCCGTTTTCGCAGGCGGCATCCGTTGAGGAGAGATGGTAGTTTCCGGGGAGCTTCGGATTCGCCATCCTGCCCGGATGGTTGAGGTGTGCGATGACCTTCGCGCCCCGTGCGTGGATCATGTTCACGAGCCCGCGCAGTCCCGCGACATGCTCTTCGGTGGCGATACCGAGCTGTGTCGGAAGTTCGCGAAGGCCCGGATCCATGAACAGGGGTTCGAGCGTGACGGCGCCGAGCGCGGCGCTCCGGGCACGGTAGAATGCGTGGTGTCTGTCGGTTACCCGGCCGCTTCCGTCGCTGTAGCCCAGCTTGAGCGGCGGCATGATAAAGGGGGTCTGAAGCTGTATCATGGTGCTGTCCTCTATTCCTGGTTCGCGAATCGTGTCTGTCGATGTGATGTTTTCGATGTTGTCGAGCGTTCATGGATGCGACATGAATTCCGCTTGCAGGTCATCCCATCCCGGCGATGAGCAGCGCGATGATGCCCACCAGAAGTCCCACACCGGTATTGATCAGTTTCGTGATCACGAACACACGGCGTGACGTTGCCAGCAGGGGCAGCATCCCGTGCCCATCCTGCACGACGGAGTTCGCGAGCAGGATGCCGAAGGGCAGCGTTCCCTGCGCGTACATGGTGGCGAACACCAGGTGCGGACCCGACTCAGGCACGATGCCGACAAGGACTGCCACTGTCATTACGAGGATCGGGTTTGTATCCACCCAGGCCCCCACATCGATGTATCCCTCCACGAACTGCAGGAGAAACAGGGCGCCGAAGGTCCAGAGGAATATCCGCGGCAGATGCTGACGCAGAATATGTCGCCAGAGATGCTCCTCGAGAAAGTGATCCGGGACGGTGGCGAGGACGAAAAGGAGAAACGCCGTGATAAGTGTGAATGTGATGTGTTTCCACTGCCACATCGCCATACCGGAATATCCACCGAGCAGGAGCGCCAGGATGACGGCGAAGAGCAGGACGAAGATCAGGCGCGGCAGGGAGGGATGCAGGAGCTGATCGCGCAGTTTTTCCCGTGGAAAGCAGTGGCAGATGGATTCTTCATGCACCGTGAGTTCATGCACATCTGCAAGCGGCGGTGGATGACGCCAGACTGCGTCCACCACGTATCCCGCTGCCATCCCGATGACGAATATCAATAGTGTCAGCAGTACGGCGTCCACAGGGAAAAGCGAGAACATGACGAACGCTTCGTCGCCGCTCGTTGCGATCATGACCGTAACCAGTGCCCCGAAACTGACAGCGCGATGCGTGTACAGTGAGACAATGGTGAAGGCGCCAAGGCAGCCCGGAAGCGCCCCAAGCAGGGCGCTCAGAACGTACTGACTCCATGGATAGGTTTTCAACAGGTGCTTCCAGCGTCCCTGCGTCTGGACGTTGATATATTCGATGAGCAGCATCATGATCAGTACGAACACGCTGATCATCACGCTCTGCTTCACAATGGGGATGACTGCCATAGGTACTCCGATTTTCGCACGCGGACGGCGGCAGAGGAAAGTTTCCGGCAACACCGAAGCGAACTCCGGAAATGCCGGATGCACCGGAATCGACGGAGACCGTCAGTCCCTTGCTGTTTCCGTCCCGGCGGTCTCCGCAAGATCCTCGAGATCATCGGATCCGCAGCCGCGACAGTGCTCGGTCCGATGCAGGATCGGAACCGCTTCTTCCTCGCCGCAGTGCCGGCAGCGCCGGATGGTGCGTTCGAATTCCACGTTGCCGCCGCGGACAATCAGGCTACGGCCCTCGATGATGGCCGTCGCGATCCGGCCGCGCGCTTTCTCGACGAGACGTGTGAACGTCGATCGCGAGATATGCATGCACTCCGCGGCTTCCTGATGCTCCAGTTTCGCATAATCCGCCAGCCGCACAGCCTCGTATTCATCCACACTGAGGGAAACCGGGTTCATGTTTCGTGCCGGGACACCGCGCGGACGGAATTCCCGGTATCTCGGGGGGAGTGCAATGCGACGGGTGCGATACGACTGTCTCATGAAGATGCTCCGCGGTTGAGATTTCACTGATGCTCGAAATGAGCTCATGTGCATTTCGTGTGGCAATATAATGAACTTATGTGCATTTAGCAATTTCTCTGTCTCAATCAATTCGGCCTTTCATGCGGACAGAGTGGTATATTACCCGGGTAAAAAGGGTATATTACCCGGGTAAAAAGAGCATATTACCCGGGTAAAAAGAGCATATTACCCGGGTAAAAATGGTATTATACCCGGGTGAAAACGGCATTATACCCGGGTAAAATTGTATTATACCCGGATAAAATGGCTTACACCGGACAGGACTTGTGTTGTGCGCGGGTATATCCAGTGCATCATCAGAGAATACCCCGACTGGAAGCAATCATCCGAATGCATCCCCACAAATTTTTCCCTGTTTTTTCCCTAGGAATCCCGGATAATTCACATTACATTAGTGTCTGCTGCAATATATGCAGCGCCCGCCTCTGATTCATTGTGT
>Ga0207831_100346_pt1 | contig 17920 bp, 17 predicted proteins | sample TtanPargueraPR_7_FD_187741 | JGI IMG/M metagenome (GOLD analysis project Ga0207831, IMG submission 187741) | Aerobic enrichment media microbial communities from Bioluminiscent Bay, La Parguera, Puerto Rico - Tt and M1 (2) (SPAdes) | ecosystem: Environmental > Aquatic > Marine > Unclassified ... | reverse complement strand
GAAACATCCATGGCGTACAAAATTTTACAGAAGCAGGAGCTCATTCCGGGCCAGACCTCGCTGGTGGTTATTGACGCTCCGCAAATAGCCCGCAAGGCAAAACCAGGCAATTTCGTGATTCTGCGCATTGATGAACACGGGGAACGCGTTCCCCTGACCATCGCGGATAAAGACCCCGAAGCGGGAACCATCACCATAGTTTTTCTGGTTGTGGGCAAATCCTCCGCGCAGCTCAACGCCCTCAAGCAGGGAGATGAAATCCTCGACGTATGTGGTCCGCTGGGCAAGGCTACCCACATAGAAAAACAGGACACGGTCATCTGTGTGGGCGGCGGCACGGGAATAGCCGCAATGCACCACATCGCCAAGGGGCATCATGAGGCAGGAAACCATGTGGTGGCCATCATCGGCGCACGCACCGAAAACCTGCTGCTTTTCCAATGTGAGCTGGACGGTTTCTGTCCCGAAGTTCTCGTGGCCACGGACGACGGTTCCGTAGGGCACAAGGGCTTTGTGACCGATCTGCTCAAGAAACGTCTTGAGGAAGACAAGAGCGTTGGCGAAGTCGTGGCTGTCGGTCCGGTTCCCATGATGGAAGCGGTTGCGAAAGTCACCAAACCCTTCGGTGTGAAGACCACGGTCAGCCTCAACTCCATTATGGTGGACGGCATCGGAATGTGCGGCGCATGTCGTTGCACAGTCGGTGGCGAGACCAAGTTCGCCTGTGTCGACGGCCCCGAATTCGACGGGCAGGAAGTGGACTTCTCCGAACTCAAAACCCGGCTGTGGCAGTTCCGCAACCAGGAGCAGGAGTCCATGGAACATTACAAGAAGGAGTGCTGCTGTGGGAAACACTAAGCCCAGAAGCCCCAAGGACGCCGGACCCCGCACACCTATGCCCGAGCAACCGGCAGACGTCCGGGCCGGGAACTTCAAGGAAGTGGCCCTCGGCTATTCCGTGGAACAGGCGCTGATCGAGGCTGAACGATGTTTGCAGTGCAAAAAGCCTCTTTGCCAGAAGGGTTGCCCGGTTGGAATCGACATCAAGGGTTTCATCTCCAAAATTTGTGAAAAAGACATGGACGGCGCGTATGCGGTCATCAGGGAATCCAACTCCCTCCCCGCCGTATGCGGCCGGGTTTGCCCGCAGGAAACCCAATGCGAGGGTAACTGCATTCTGGGCAAAAAATATGAACCGGTTGCCATCGGACGTCTGGAACGGTTCGTGGCCGACACGTTCATGGCTAAAAACGCCTGCGAAAGTATCACCGGAACACAGGAATGTTCCATGACCCAGGAAGGACGCAAGGTCGCCTGTATCGGCGCCGGACCTTCCTCCCTGACCGTGGCTGGCTATCTGGCTTCCAAGGGTATCCCGGTTACGGTTTTCGAAGCCTTGCATGAACCGGGCGGCGTGCTCATATACGGTATCCCCGAGTTCCGTCTCCCCAAGTCCATTGTGGCCAACGAAGTTGCGGCCATGAAGGAACTTGGCGTCGAAATCAAGGTCAACTGGGTCGGCGGCAAAACCGTCACCATTCAGGACCTTCAGGATCAGGGCTATGACGCCATCTTCATTGGTGTCGGTGCCGGCCTGCCCCGCTTCCTGAACATCCCCGGGGAGAACCTTGTGGGCGTGTTCTCGGCAAACGAATACCTGACCCGTGTCAACCTCGGCAGGGCCTACGATTTCCCCGACTACGACACTCCCACCTACATGGGTAAAAACGTGGTGGTTCTCGGTGGCGGGAACGTGGCCATGGACGCAGCGCGTACCGCCAAACGCATGGGCGCGGACTCCGTGTCCATCGTCTATCGGCGCACGCAGGACGCCATGCCCGCACGTCTGGAAGAACTGCACCATGCCATTGCCGAAGGCATTGAGATCAAGGCATTGTGCGGTCCTCTGGCGTTCAACGGCGACGACAAAGGCAACCTTGTTTCCATGAAGGTGCAGAAGATGTGCCTTGGCGAACCGGACGAATCCGGCCGCAGAAGCCCGGTCTGCATTGAGGGCGAAACCGAAACCGTTCCCTGTGATATGGCTGTGATCGCGGTGGGAACCCGTCCCAACCCGATCCTTTTGGAAGCCACACCGGACATGGAACTGAACAAATGGGGCTACATCAAGGCCGACCCCGAAACAGGCGAAACATCCATACCCAACGTGTTTGCCGGTGGCGACATCGTCACGGGAGCTGCCACGGTCATCTCCGCCATGGGCGCCGGACGCAAGGCCGCCATGGAAATAGCCAAACGACTGCTGTAGCTACGAAATCGGATTCATCGAAAAAGAAGGGGGGCGCCAGAGCGCTTCCCTTTTTTCATGCCGGGTTTGCATCGGGACGGCGAGTATCGTGGTCCCCCACGACACAGTTCTTGCGACAGCTCCCCGAAACATTGAGGGAACGGCACTGGTCACACAATTTCGCATTCGCAGGTTCGCCTGCCCGGCTGTTGTAGCTGGTGGTGGGCCATTCGGAACAATCCTGACAGAAATGCCACGTGTTACTGCCATGTTCTTTACGGTATTCCATGTCGCGACTCCTGAGCTGAGAGTTTAGACGACTCAAACTCACCATACACGCTTTCATGAATTATGGCACCAATGATTTTCCGCTCGCCAGCAACGGAATTGCCACGGAGACATAGCCCTATACTTTCAAAACCTTGGGCATCAAGTTCACTCCAGGACAATTGCCGCGTACACAAAAAAACGGCCCGAAAAGCCGCTCCACAAACATTCCTCAAAAAGCAGGATCAAAAAAGATAGATCAGAAGCAAAACAGTCAAACCGGCGGCAACCGAACGTACCAGACCGATATTGAACCCCAGAAAAGCTCCCATGACGCCAAAAAAAATGGTCAGAAACTCATCGTTGGCGCGAGCACCACAAGCAAGACCGACGGCCATGCCGCTCAGTCCTCCAAGCACCCTGCTCACCAATAGCCGTGTTGGCATAGAAACAGAACCTTCCGCTTTCTGTTGCATGGCACACCGTTTCCCGTTGTAAACAAACTCTCCCTCCGGACTCAGGACACAGGCTTCATTATATTCCCAGCGAACGGATGGATGTCAATATTCCCCCGCTTCAGGATAACATTTCCCAATAAAAAAAAAGGAATTCCCCCAGCAATCCGGGAGAATTCCCTACCTTTTTCGGGCAAATAAAAAGTGTTTCAATTACATGCCGCGCAAGCAGGACATCATCACGTCCGACACTTCGATAAAGCAAACGCCGTTACGGATTTCCACCCGAACGTTTGCCTCGGGAATCAGGGCCATGTCGTCGGCCGTATCTTCCCAGCGCTTGCGCAACCATGCAGGGCTCACGCCTTCCTTTTCCATCTCCTCTACGGGATAGCTTTCTGCAACCACCCAATTCATGACATATTCTCCTTTGCAATCATTGCGCAAACACCCGCCGGTTCATGCCCAGCAAGCATAAAACTTCATAGGTAATGGTCCCCCACCACGAAGCCAGTTCATGGATGTCCACACGTCCTGGGCCTTCGCCGCCCAGCAGATGGACGCAGTCGCCAACGTGCAGATCGACACCCTGCCCGGCCAGGGCCGAGACGTCAACACATGCCATCTGCATGCAGATCCGGCCCACGATCGGCACACGGACTCCGGCGGCGTTCATGAACCCGGCATTGGACAGGCCGCGGCTGTAGCAATCCGCATAGCCTGCGCCCACGACCGCCACAGTGATGGGGTGGTCCGCAACATAGGTATGGCCGTAGCTGATGCCTTGCCCCTTTTCCAGCGTGTGCACGTGCAGCACGGGCGCAGTCACGGCCATGGTCGGGCGGATGTTCGCCCCCAGTTCCGCGCGGGACGTCCCGGCAAACGGGTTCCCACCGTATAAGGTGATTCCCACCCGCTGCGAGTCGCACCGACAGTGCTGATGGCCCAGAATCGCAGCGGAATTGGAAAGATTGGCTTCCACGGAAAATCCGGCCTGACGAACCGTATCCACAACTTCGTTAAAAACGGCCAATTGTGAATGTGTGAGCGAATCCTGATCAGGTTCGTCAGAAGACGCAAGGTGCGAGGAAACCATGACCGGGCGCAACTGTGGATGGGCATGCAAAAAATCCAGCAGGTTGCCGAGATCCGCACGCTTGAATCCGAGACGGGACATTCCCGTATCGAATTTCAAAGCGATGTCGAGCGGCCTGGTGCTCTGTCCGGCAAGCATGTGCAAGGTATCAAAATGGCCAACGAACGGGATGATGTTTCCCTGAGAAAGACAGGACACGTCGTCGTTGTCCGCCGGTCCCAGTAAACTGATGATTCGCCCCCGGCAGCCGGATTCGCGCAACATGTGCCCCTCATGCACATATCCCACGGCAAAGGAATCAGCTCCCTCTTCTTCCAGGGCTTCGGCCACTTCCCGGGCTCCGTGCCCATAGGCATCGGATTTGACCACGGCGATAAGCCGGGTTCCGGCTTTGGTCATTTCGCGGTAGTTGTGCCGTACCGCGCCAAGATCAACCTGAACCTCCACTTTCGAGTATTCGATCATAGCTGTTTACTTCCGTTTAAAAAGTCGCTCGAGGTCGCCCACACTCCAGCGTATGACGGCGGGTCTACCGTGCGGGCAAAAATCATGGTCAGGCGTGGCCAGCCACGCTTCGAGCAAGGCCATGACTTCATCATGAGCCAACGGTTGTCCGGCCTTGATGGCCGACTTGCAGGACAGCATGGTCCAAAGGGCATCAAGCCCCCCGGATTTGCAGGCCAGAACGTCCCTCAGGTATTCGCGAGCCTGGCCAGTTTCAAGTGTGGGCGGAATTCCCTTGACCAGCACGCGTTGCGCCCCGTCCATTTCCAACAAAAACCCCATGGATCGAAGCTCGGTCCAAATGTCTTGCAACTGCTCGGCCTCGCTTGGGTGCAAGGGGATTTCAAGAGGTACGGCCAACGGTTGCGAATTTCCACTGGTACGTTGTGCGCGCATGACATGCAGCAATACGCGCTCGTGCGCCGCATGCTGGTCCACCAGCATGAGTTGGCCGCCCTGTTTGAGGATCAGGTAGGTATCGGCGAACTGCCCTAAATATGTAATATCGGTTCCGGCCAGAGTCATGGAACGAGCGGTTGTCACATCTCCCGCTTCCATGGAAGAAAAGCTGCCCGTCACGGAATCCACATTATGCTCCGTAGACTCGACGGCATCAGCCGATTGATCCTGCATGGAAAACGGCAAGTCGGCAGGATGAGCCACAGGCTCGTTCACAACGGCCTTGAATTCCCGGTAAGAGGAAAAACTCTGCCCAAGCAGCCCGTCTTCCGTCCGGGAGGACGTATTTCCCGGCCCTGCAGGCACTGCCCCGGAGTCACCCGGAATACTGCCGTCGGAAAATCCGTTGCCGGATGAATGTTCAGTCCGGCCATAAGGAGCTGTTGACTCGGCCGAAAAAACGGCTCCCGAAGCGACGGGGCCGTGTTCTGTTGCCGCGGCAGCCGGATCGGGCGCGGAAACAGCCTGCATGATGGCCCTTCGAATAGTGGCGAACACGGCGCTTTCATCCATGAAACGCACTTCCATTTTTGCAGGGTGCACATTCACGTCCACCTGATCCGCAGGCAATTCCAGAAAAAGCAAAACCTGAGGATATTCGCGGGATAACAGCATGCCGCGATATGCCTGACGAACAGCCTGCAACATGACCTTGTCCGATACGGGACGACCGTTCACGAACAACAGAATCCGATCACCCCGGCTCTGGGCAAAGGCCGGCAATCCAGCCAGTCCATGGGCCCGGTAATCTTCCCGCGTCACGTCAAACGGGCGTAATCCCTCGCACACGCTTGAAGGCCAGAATGTTCCTATGCGTGCGCACAGATCCTGTTCGGGTGGGAGCCGGAAGGATTCCCTGCCGTTCACGGTCAATGTGAATCCTGCTTCAGGATGCGCAAGGCTGATGCGCATGAGCGTATCGTGACAACGACGATTTTCCGTGGTTTCGGTCTTCAGGAATTTGAGCCGTGCCGGGACGTTTGAAAACAGTCCGCGCACTTCGACGCGAGTTCCGGCGGACAGGGCTGCAGGTCCCTGCTCGTGAATCTCTCCGGCATTCACTTCCAGAAAAGAAGCTTCTTCCCCGTCCCGGGGTTTGGATGTCATTTTAAATTTCGAAACCGAGGCAATGCTGGGCAAAGCCTCGCCGCGAAAACCGAACGAACCGATGGACACGAGATCGGACGCTTCGCGAATCTTGCTGGTAGCATGGCGCGTCACAGCCAGCGACAACTCATCAGCCGGTACACCGAATCCATCGTCCTGCACGACGATGAGCGAACGGCCTCCCTGCTCCAGCGTGACGTCCACCCGTTCGGCACCGGCATCCAAGCTGTTCTCTACCAATTCCTTGACCACACTGGCCGGGCGTTCCACCACCTCACCAGCCGCAATCTGGTTTCGCAAGGCAGGTGGCAAAGGACGTATGGAAACGCGTTCAGGCATGGCAGCTCCCTGCTATCAGAAATTGAAAAGGTCGAATTTGAGACCGTACGAGGTGTCGCTTGTTTCAGACTTTACATAGAAAATCACGTCGTAGCATTCCCGTCTCCAACGAAGGTTCATTGAAGTCTCCACGTTTTTGCCATTTTCAAGATTCTGTCGCCAATCCACACCCAGTTCCAAATTGTTTGCGAAATTCCATTTGCCGCCAAGCCGCAAAATGCTCATGCGGTCGTCACGATATCGCGCATATTCATCCACTGGCTCGCGGAAGTCCAGCCCGGCATACACTTCACCCAGGCCGTCCTTATACAATCGGAGCATATGTTCATGCTCGGTGATGGATCCAAGATACGGCGAATACCATGCCCGCATGGATAAGGAAACCAATTCAGCAGGGCGAAGCATGACTTCGGCCAGAAAGTCCGAGAATGGACGGAGCTCATAGGACGAGCGCATGTCATTACGCGTGGCTTCATTACGGTCATAGGACTGTTCCAGACGAAATGTCAGGAAATCAAGATAATCCGTCTTGAGCACCGGAACTTCATTTCCCTGATCATCCGCAACCATGACTACACGCTCACGTTTGCGGTCAAAAGAGCTGTTCAGCGAATATGTGACCTTGTTGGTACCTTTGAGCCGGTCACGGGTATCAAAATAGGGAAGCTCGGACTGGCCGGTCAGGTTCGGGCTGTAGGTGTATTCAACACGGGGTGTGATGGCATGGCGCAGACTGACCCAGCGGCTCATCCCGGCATTGGACAAGGTAGGCCGCACCGGCTCGTTCAATTGATAAATGCGCTCCAGTTCCGAGAACAGGGAGGCGCCCCCTTCCCAGTTGAAGCGCGACTTGAAGCCGGTCTCCGTATCCGTGCTGTCTTCCACGTTAAATCGGGAAATTTCACGTTCACCGGTATCATCCTGATGGTCTGTATAATACCACGTCTGGCGCACGGTTCCCTTGGGAATAAACGTCAAATAGCGCGTACGAACGGGCAGACTGATAGACGGATTCAAATCCAGCCGGTGTCCTTTTGCTCCGTAATTACTGGTAAAATAGTCATATTTTGCTCCGCCTTCAAATTCCAACGGTGTCCCCGGAATGGAATCTTTCCAGGCAAAAACATCCAGCTCCGGCAAGGTCTGGATGGAGGGATTTTTGTCACTATCCCCATTGCCGTTCATATATTCAAGATTCTGATGGTACTCCACTTTACCGGCCACACCCAACCGATCCCAACTGCGGGAAAGATAGATTCGGCTGGTGCGGTTGGAGTCGTCGATATCGTCGATGTCACGGCCAAATTGATCGATAAACTGTTTACGCATGGCGGAAAAGCCGGTGGAACCACTCTTAAATTCGCGCAAATAGTTCTGGTCGGAAACAAGATCGATGTCCGCTCGCAGCTTCCATTGCGGACTGCCGAGCCATCCATCGTATTTACCCACGGCCCACCACCGGTTGCGGTTGGGACGAGTCAGGCCATCGTCGTCCAGGTTGCTGCTCTCATCGGCTTCGGTATTATGCACTTTATCGTCATACAACCACGTGCCCAGCACCATGGCTTTGGTGTTGGTATCCGGCACATAGCGCAATTCCACGCCCTGCATCAGCCCGCGCTTGCTCATCCAGTGTTCGTAGAAAGTAGCATCGGCCTCGTCATTAATGGCCCAGTAATACGGCTGGTTGATCCGAAAGCCGAGTTTATCGCTGGAACCGATCTCCGGCAGCAGGAAGCCACTTTCGCGCCGTTTCCCCGTAGGCAGTGATGCATAGGGAAGATACGCGACAGGAATGTCGTGAATACGAAACGCGCTATGGTAGACACGCACATTGCCGTCAAGATTGATGTCGCCACGACTGGCAGTAAGGGACCATGCAGGTGTTTCCCCACTACAACGCGTGACGCGGGCGTTCTTGAACGAATAGGTATCGCCGGGGTGGCGCTCCACATGTTCAGCCTGCACATAGACATGCGGCTTGGCCACGAAAACACGACCATTCTTGAGCCAGCCCAGCTTGTTGTTCAGGTCAAATTCGGCCTCGTCCGCTTCCAGAAAATCTCCCTGCCATTTTGCCCGGATATGTCCTTTGAGATAAACCCAACCCGTTGACTGGTAATAGCGGGCAAAATCCGCACGTACGGAATCCTCACCCATGGCCAGGGTGCAGTTACCTTCGGCCTGAAGATATTCACTGGTATGATCGCCGGTCACCTTGTCCGCGACAAAAGTCCACTTTTCAGTTTCCTGAGTCTTGGGCAAATCAGTGTGGGGAACGTAGCGCTGAATCTGCGACACGCGTCTTCCATCACCCAGCATGGTCAGAGGCAGGCAAAGCAGAAGCGCGGCGATGATTACCGCAACGAACAGGTATCGTGAAGATCGAAGTTTCAAACGGTCCTCGTTGCCCTAGGGCTTCAGATAGGGATCGTCCTGTGCCAGATAATTCTGCACGTAATCGGCTGCGGCATCCTCAAGCGAAGTCATGGGCGCGGTATATCCGGCATCGCGCAACTTCTGCATGTTTGCCTGCGTAAAATACTGATACTTGTCCCGGATGGATTCCGGCATTTCGATGAACCCGATTTCCGGTTCACGTTCCATGGCCGCAAACACGGAGTTGGCCAGATCCTTCCAGGTCCGGGCCGTTCCCGTTCCCACATTGAAAATGCCGCCCACCTCGGGGTTCTCAAGCAGCCAGGCCATAATGTCCACGCAGTCCTTGATGTACACGAAGTCCCGCTTCTGTCCGCCGTGCGGGTAATCGTCCCGGTACGATTTGAACAAATTGAGCTTGCCGGTTTCGTTGATCTGCGTGAATGCCTTGCAGATAACGCTGCGCATGTCGTCCTTGTGATATTCGTTGGGACCGAAGACATTGAAAAACTTGAGGCAGACAATCCTGTCCAGCACGTCAGCACGTTTGGCCCAGAGGTCGAAAAGCTGCTTGGAGTAGCCGTACATGTTCAGCGGTTTGAGTCGGGAAATACCATCATGGTCGTCGTCGAAACCGAATTCGCCTCCACCATAGGTCGCCGCACTGGAGGCGTTGATGAAACGCGCCTCGTTTTGCAGGCAGAAACGGCACACCATCTGGGTATAGCGGTAGTTATTTTCCATAAGGAAATCCGCATCCCGCTCTGTGGTCGAGGAGCAGGCGCCCATATGGATGACCGCTTCGGTTTCAAAGGGGTCATCCCCTTCCACCACAAATTTGAGGAACTGGTCACGGTGCAGATAGTCCTCATAACGAAGGTTGACCAGATTCTTCCACTTCTCCGTCGTGGAAAGATTGTCCACCACGAGAATGTCGTCGATGCCCATCTGGTTGAGTTTCCAGACCATTGCGCTGCCGATGAACCCGGCGCCGCCCGTGACTATATACATATCCGCTCCTTGCGTTTGCTTGCTCTTGAGGCGCAGCGGACGTTAAGCCCTTGCCGCGCTTTGCATAAACCGGTTTTTTATACGCTGTTGCCGCCAGCTTCGCAAGGTTAAGGATATGCCCGATTTTAGGCCTGCCTTCAAACAGAGTTTCCGTTATTATTATTGTTAGACTGTTGCTTGGTGGGAGAAACTTGTTTACAGCAAAACATGAAGGATTTTTGTAACAGGCCGCCTTATAGTATGAATTCAATGGAAAGGAGTTATCCATGATCAAATGCAAAAACATTCTCCATCCCGCTGTTGTTGCGGCCATGGCCATCATGCTGGCATTTCCGGCTGTGGCCTCCGCAAAAATGGTAAAGAAAATCGACAACTTCATACTCTTCGTAGACCATTCAGGCTCCATGGCGCAAACCTATGAAGCTTCCGGCATGAAGAAAATCGACATGGCCAAGGACACCCTGACCCGCATGAGCGACCGTATCCCCGAACTGGGGTACGACGGTTCCCTGTTCATGTTCGCCCCGTTCGATTCCAAACTTGCCCCGAAACCGTATTCCAAGGCCGCCATGAAGAGCGCCGTGGCAGGAATCAATTCCGACTTCGACATCTTCGGCCGTCAAACCCCCATGGGCGACGGGCTCATGGATATCGACCCGGTCATTTCCGGCATGAAGGGACGTACTGCCCTGATCATTTTTACGGACGGCGCGTCCAACATTGGCGCCGATCCCGTTGCCCAGGCCAAGGGTCTGTATGCAAAGTACGGCGACCACCTGTGCATCCATGTGGTCAGTTATGCCGACTCTGCTGCCGGGCAGATGGTTATCGATGAAATCCGCGCTCTCTCCCGCTGCTCCGTAAATGCGGACGCCGAAGCGCTGACCTGTGACGCTACGCTCGACCAGTACGTGAAAGACGTGTTCTATGATGAAATGGGCGCTGCTCCGGCACCGGCACCGGCACCGGCACCTGATGCCGAAGTCATCACCTTCGACCTGCACTTCGGGTTCGACAAATACCAGATAACAGACGAGATGATCCCCATCCTCGAGCAGGCCAAGATGATTCTGGACGACAACCATTCGGCCAGCTACTTCATTGAAGGTCACACCGACTCCACCGGTGCCGAGGCCTACAACCAGGGACTTTCCGAGCGCCGTGCCAACTCCGTGACCAAGTGGCTCATCGAGAATGGCATTGATTCCGGGCGACTGGAATCCGTGGGCTATGGCGAGACCAAGCCCAAGTATGACAACGGCACCAAGGAAGGCCGCAGGCTCAACAGAAGGGTTGAAATCCGCACCAAGTAGCCGTATGCTGTGCGGGTCGGCCGGGGCCCCGGCCGACCCGCACTTTTTTACCGAGGCTGTCATGAAAAACGGATTCCCCATAGCGCTTGCGCTTGCGACCATATTGGCCCTGAGTGTTCCCGCTTTGGCGCAGGACGCCACGAAGAAAGAGGCAAAAACCGTCAGCGTCGCCATTGCCAAACCATCTGACAAAACTCTTCCGGTAGCTTCCCAAAATCTCCCCGTTTATCTGGACGAGGATTTGGCAAGGCAACATAAAGCCTTCAAATCCTTTGCTCGCGTCAAGATCTCATCGCTCAATAGAAATCACCGCTTTTCACGCTCCCGTATGGTGGTCACCAAAATGCCGGACGGCACCTACAAGGCCCGTTACCATGCCATTTCTCCGGATTCCATGGTCTGCAAAGTCCGCCGCTCAAAATCCAAAACGGTACCGTACGTGGGCGTTCTTTCCTACAAGGAACAAATTTTCGAGGCTTCCGGCGCCACTGCCAGCGAAGCACGCCATGCAGCCTTTCATGCCGTGAAGGTCATCCCCAACCGCCATATCTTCTGCTACAAAAACGGCTGGAAATAAGTAAACACCCACCACACGGCACAAGGCCCCGGACAGTAATTACTGTCCGGGGCCTTGTGCCGTGTGGTGCCAAATATCTCCAGCCAAATCAAAATTTTACAAGCCGGGCAACAAGCCTTGCGTTTTTTGCGGCTTATTTTCTTCCCTGCCCACGCCACGAAATGTCAGTCGATGCATGCGACTAGGGCCAAGCTCGGCCAACGCGGCATAATGGGCTTTGGTACCATAGCCCATGTGTTCATTGAAACCATAGCCGGGATAATGCTTATCCAACCGCGTCATGAGTCGATCCCGAAACGTCTTGGCCATTATGGACGCCGCGGAAATAGCCGGAACCAGACCGTCGCCCCCGACAATGGCACGCTGGGCAATACTCTGGCCACCCACATGGCGTATGGCATGCTCGGGAATGGTTTTGTTGCCATCCACCAACAGACGCGCAGGGCACTGGCGAAGATGCTTCACGGCTCTGGACATGGCCAGAAACGTGGCTTGAAGGATGTTGATTTTGTCTACCTCAGGAGGCCAGGCCAAACCCACGGCCCATGTAATGGCCTGGGCACGAATCCCCTCGTAAAGGACTTCACGAATGGCAGGTGTCAGCTTCTTGGAATCGTTGAGACCGGGCAGGTCCCATTTGGCAGGCAGAATAACGGCTCCGGCCACGACAGGACCGGCAAGACAGCCGCGTCCGGCTTCATCCACCCCGGCCACCTGCTCAGGCCCAATGGCAGGATCACCGGTCAGCGCTATTAAATCCATATGATGGCTCATGTGCCGACTCCGTGCAGACAAAAGGAAACAAAAACAACTCCGCCGCCATACCGGGATTCCGGTACGGCGGGGAGCTCGTTTTCAACAGAACACGGTTCGTGAACGAACCGGACAGATGCGGGCTATTCCCAGATCTGCTTGGACTTGATGCGGGCAGCCTTACCACGCAGGTTGCGCAGGTAGTAGATGCGGCTGCGGCGAACCTTGCCCTCGGAGACCACTTCAACGCGGTCAATGTACGGAGAGTGAGCCGGGAACACGCGTTCAACGCCCACACCGTCGGAAATCTTGCGAACAGTGAAGGTGGCATCGGTCGTACCGCGACGTACGCGCAGAACAGCACCCTGAAAAACCTGAATGCGTTCCTTTTCACCTTCGATGATGCGGTAGTGCACCTTGACCGTGTCACCGGCCTTGAAATCGGGGAGGTCCAAACGAAGGTGTTCGGATTCGATTTTTTTCATGATGTCCATGGGAAACTCCTTTCTCGAAAATCTATTCTAAAACACGTCCGCCAGCAGTCGATCCACCGTGATGGTTACCGCGCTGCGCACGGACAGATGGTTATATTCATCCAGATAACGAATGGGCCGAAGCACGCCGTCACTCTGATCGACGACCTCTTCCGACAAACCGTGCCCCGTTCCGAATATGAGCAAAACAGGCTTTTCTTTCAACCATTTACGCACATCCTGATACCGAAGCGGTGCTGGTGCCTTCTTGCGTCGGTCCAGCTTCGCAGACGTTGCCGCGAGCACGGGACTTTGCCCTGTTCTGCGTTCGATGTCAAGGACTGCGGAAGCAATATCGTCAACGACCCGAACAAGCGAAAGCGCCTCGGCCCGATCCGGGTTGGCACGGGCGCCGGGGCCGCCGATCCAGTGGCTCAGGAGGCTGTTGGCCAGGGCCTTCTGGTCCTCGATGGGCGTTACCGCATAGAACCCTCCGGCATTGTAGGAGCGGGACACGCGGGAAATATCGTGTACGTCGAGATTGGTCAGGGAAACGGCCACCTTTTCCCCGAACTTGTTCAGCACCGGATAATGGGTCAGAGCGATATAGAGATTGCGCCCCAAAGTAGTCCGATCCAATCCGCACAGAACATCAATGTCTTCTTGCGACAGACATGTTCCGTCCAGCAGCTCAGGCCTGCGGTGCAGGGTCTGGGCAAGCGCCTGCTCCCGTCGCCAATCAGCAATGCGACCGTGATCGCCGCACTGAAGAACATCGGGAACGGACAAACCTTCATATGTTTCCGGACGTGTATAATGAGGATATTCCAGAAGCCCGGCAGAATGGCTTTCTTCCTCGCCGGAGTCCTCATGCCCCATAAACCCGGGCACGAGCCGGGCCACGGATTCCACCATGCACACGGCAGCGGCTTCGCCACCGTTGAGCACGTAATCCCCCATGCTGACCAACTCAACCGGGTAGAGGTCAAGCAGGCGTTCGTCAATGCCTTCATACCGGCCGCAAATGAACGTGACGTCTGATTCCTGTGCAAGCTCCCGGGCCATGCTCTGATCATACACCCTGCCCCGAGGGGAAAGCATGATGATGCGCCCGCGCTGCCTGATGGATTCCAGAGCCTGCACGAGCGGATCAAGCATCATGACCATGCCCGGACCGCCACCATAGGGTCGGTCATCCACAGTATGATGTCTGTCCGTGGTGAAGTTCCGCGGATTCACATGATTGAAAGCCACCAACCCCGAATCCACGGCACGGGCCATGAGTCCGGCTCCAAGCGGAGACTCGAAAAATTCAGGGAACAGGCTGACCAGATTGAATTGCATGACGACTCGGAAATCCGCAATTTGCGGATCAGGATTTGGCTCCGGAAGCTTTGGAGGGCCGTTTGGAGCGGGAACTGCCCCGTTTGGCAGACGACTTCGTCTTCATCTTCCTGCCGGGACCATTGTGCCCCTGCGCCTGTGGCTTTTCATAAAGCTCAAGCAACCCTTCGGGCGGGTCCACGACAATACGCTGCGCATCCGCATCCACCTGAACGATGAATTCGGGAACACCGGGCAAGAGAATTTCGCGCCCGTCGGGTGCGGTGATAACCCAGACATCCTGCGTGGGAGTTTCGATAAACCCGGACAACGTGCCGATGTCCTCGCCATCCTCAAGCCCCACGGCAAAGCCTTCCAGCTCATAGAGGTAGAAGTCGTCGTCTTCGATCTCCGGCAAGTCCGCAGTGCGCACCAGTACGTTCAAACCCCGAAGTTCCTCGGCCATATTACGGTCGGAAACTCCGGCAGCAGTCATCAGCACCATGCCTTTATGCATGCGCCAAGTCTTCATCGACAAAGGTTTCGGCCGCCCTCTCCCCCTGTCGAGGAACAACTGGGGAACCTCGTCAAAGAGTAAAGGGGAGTCCGCAAAGCTCTTGATGCAGAACTCCCCCCGGATACCATGCGGCTTGACCACCTTGCCGACAACGACAAAATCCTTGCCGTAGTGAGCGGTCATGATCGTGGATCTTACTCGAGAATCTCCAGGACCGAACGTTTTCTGGCCTTGGTGGACGCAGCCCCCAAAAGAGTGCGCATGGCCCGGGCGGTCCGCCCCTGCTTTCCGATCACTTTGCCAAGGTCTTCTTTGGCGACCTTCAGCTCGATGACCGATGTCTGTTCACCCTCGACTTCGGACACTTGAACCTCATCCGGGTTGTCCACAAGGGACTTGGCAATGTACTCAATCATTTCTTTCAGCATTCGGACTACCTCCGCGTACGGCATGAGTTTCGTTCATGCCATGGAATTCAGTGAGCGTTACGCCAAGCACACCGGACGAATATCGGGCTCTACAGTCCAGCCTGCTTCAACAGAGAACGAACGGTATTGGACGGCTTTGCGCCCAAAGCAAGCCATTTCTCGACCTTTTCCTTGTCGATTTTCAGTTCGACGGGTTCCGTCATGGGATTGAAGTGTCCCAAAAATTCGCTTGGACGGCCGTCACGACGCTTGGCGCCATCAATGGCCACGATGCGGTAGAAGGGACGCTTCTTGGAGCCCATACGGGTCAGTCGGATCTTCATTGCCATGGTTTCATTACCCCCATATAATCATTTGATAAGTTTTCGACCCAATAAATGCAAGGTCGCATGAAAGTTTATAAAAGCACTTCGCTTTCCACCTGAACATTAACGCTTTTTCTTGCGCAGCTTTTTCTTAAGCTTCTTTTTCTTGCGCTCTTTCAGCGTTTTCTTGGAAATGGTCCGGCGCTGGCCGGCATCTTCCATTCCTTCCATGCCCGGCATTCCTGGCATCCCCGGCATACCGGGCATACCGGGCATACCCGGCATTCCAGCCCCCATATCAGGCATGCCGCCCTCACCGAGCGCAGGCATTCCTTTGGGGAACTTGGGAAATTTTCCTTTCTTGCCTTTGCCGCCGCCCATCATCTTGGACATCATCTTGCTCATCTGCTTGAAATTCTTGAGCAAGGCGTTGACGGCAGCCACATCGTTCCCCGATCCCTTGGCAATGCGTTCCTTTCGGCTGGCATTGATCAATTTCGGGTTGCGACGTTCTTTCATGGTCATGGAATTGATGATCGCTTCGGTGCGTTTCATCTCATCCTCGGGCAACTGGGCATCGCCCAACTGCTTCATGATTCCCCCCATGCCGGGAATCAACTTCAAAAGTCCTTCCAGCGAACCGAGCTTCTTCATCTTCCGCATCTGGGAGCGGAAGTCCTCAAGGTCGAACTGGGCTTTGGCCATTTTCTCGGCCAGCCCTTTGGCCTCGTCCTCATCAATGGTGGTCTGGGCCTTTTCGATGAGGGTAAGCATATCGCCCATACCCAGAATCCGCGAAGCAATGCGGTCCGGATGGAACAGTTCGAGGTCCGAGAGCTTTTCGCCCACACCCACGAACTTGACGGACTTGCCGGTCACGGACTTGATGGACAGGGCCGCACCGCCGCGGGCATCACCGTCCATCTTGGTCAGCACGACACCGGTGATGTCCAGACGCTGGTCAAATGTCCCGGCCACGGTCACGGCGTCCTGACCGGTCATGGCATCGGCCACAAAAAGTATTTCGTCCGGGCGGCAGCTCTGCTTGATGTTGCCCAGCTCTTCCATGAGCGGCTCGTCAATATGCAGCCGGCCAGCGGTATCGAACATGATCAGGTCGCACCCGGCTTCTTCCGCCTTGACCAGCGCGTCCCTGCATATTTCCACCGGGTCCATGTCCGGAGACGACGGGTATACCGGCACGTCCAGTTGACGACCCAGAGTCTGCAACTGTTCGATAGCTGCCGGGCGGTACACGTCAGCCGGGACAAGGTAGGGCTTGCGGTTCTCGTTCTTGCGCAGGAAAAGCGAAATTTTGCCCGAAGACGTGGTCTTACCCGAGCCCTGCAAGCCGACCATCATGACCTTGAGCGGCGAAGGCTTGAGATCCAGCCCGGTTTGTTCACCACCGAGCAGCTCGATCAATCCTTCATGAACGATTTTGACAACCTGTTGGCCAGGATCAAGCCCCTTGGTAACATCTTCCCCCAAGGCCCGTTCGCGGATTGATTCCACGAAATCCTTGACCACCTTGAAGTTCACATCCGCTTCAAGCAAGGCAAGACGCACCTCGCGCAGACCTTCCTTGATATTGTTTTCATCAAGGCTGGACTGTCCCCGAAACTTCTTGAACGCGTCACCTAATCTGTCTTGCAGGCTGTCAAACAATGCACATCTCCCGGAATTCTCTTCATTTTCCACGCGCAAAAGCACCGTCCAGCGCGGGCAAAGAGTACGTGAGTTATGACATTGTCAAGGTTTAGTCAAGCTTTGACTGACGGGGCCATACACCTATTCTCCTTGCCCAAAGCCGGGGTCTCATTCATACTTTCCCATGCTGTTTCGCCCTGCTTCCGAAGAGCTAAAAAACAGATAGACTGATACGGAGACCGACATGGACCATAACCGCACACGAAACGCCGAGATAGTCCTCAGACACATCGTGCCGTCCTTTTTTTGCGGCTACCTGTTACTGGCTGCTTTTTCACTCAATTGCGGGGAAGACCTCCAAATCATCCATACGAGTGGCAAGCTGCACATGATTCTGCTGGCTGCGGCGTTTTGCGGCATCGGAACAGCGTTCATCAACGCCTTTTACCATGAAGTGCTGCATGCCAGAATCATGGGCAGACTGCTTGGAACGAGGTCACGACAAGACAGGCTGCGGCATGTGGGAATCAGTGCAATCACAGGCCTCGTGTGCGGCGGGGCCACCATTTTTCTGGCCCTGAGCGACTGGGGACTGGGACTTTCCACGCTGGTGCTTCTGCTGCTGACCATAACCCACCTCAAGAAATTCGGGCGCAATGTCATCACCATGCTCAAACCCGGGCACTATTGCGTATGGCCGGAAATTCTGCGGCTCG
>Ga0207831_100343_pt1 | contig 17957 bp, 13 predicted proteins | sample TtanPargueraPR_7_FD_187741 | JGI IMG/M metagenome (GOLD analysis project Ga0207831, IMG submission 187741) | Aerobic enrichment media microbial communities from Bioluminiscent Bay, La Parguera, Puerto Rico - Tt and M1 (2) (SPAdes) | ecosystem: Environmental > Aquatic > Marine > Unclassified ... | reverse complement strand
GACAGTGTTTTCTTGGAGGTTTTGTGGGTTGTTTGGTGGTTGTTGTCCGACACTTTGTCCGACGTGTCCGACACTTTGTCCGACGTTTTGTCGGACAGTGTTTTCTTGGTTCTTGAAAAATTCTTCAATGCAGGATCTAATAAATTCACTGTTTGATCTTCCAGATTGATTTATCCGCTCAATGATGTCTTGATTGAATCGTACAGTTATTTTTCCTCCCTGCTTCTTCCCCATAAGGATATCAACATTAACATTAAAAGACTAAATAAAAAAGTATCGGATAAAAATAAAGCAATGGAGAAAGAATCTCAAAGAGGGATTTATAAGAGTCTATTTGCCGTATCTTTTCTGAAGAACCTCATCTATTTTTGAAGAAAGACTAACATTTTGTGAAGGTTCCAAATCAACCTCAGCTTCACAATCATCCTCCTCTGATACAACAGCGTCTATTGGGCTAGACTCGATAGGCTCCGCTTCTTTGGGTTCTGATTTTTTGCTAGGAGTTGATCTGTTCATGCTGGTGAGCAGAAGCTCAAATTTTGTATCTATCTCACAGAGTGTCTCTTTCATTCGGTCATTGTAGTTATCTGCAAGAGTGTCGAATTTGAGTTTCCAAAAAGAATCAAGATTATCATATTTTATCTTCCAAAAATCTACTTCTTTTTCAAGTTCTGCGATGTATTTGTCAAGATAAGGATTTTGACTTGGATTGGGTGTAGTTGGCATATCGGCATCTGATGCAATATCGTTTTTTCCAAAATATTGCCATAAGGCATCCCGTATAAGAGAACTTGGTGTCACACCTTTTTTTCGTAGTTGGTTGACTATTTTTTCTTCTTCAGCATTAAGTTTTAACGAGATGACTTTCCCCATAATCTCTCCTCACCAGATTAGAGTGCAGTTGGTATATGGTAGACTCTTGAAGAATATAAGTCTTACGTTATTTTTCTATTTTATAGCTAAAGTACAAATGGTTTTACAAGCATGATCCCACCAAGTGCAGCAATGATTAATCCTATTGCTCTACCGAGTTTATCTTCATTAAGATAGGTTGCAATAAGAGAACCAGAGAGAGCTGCAATACCAGCGCCAAGACCTGCAACAAGGCCTGATTCTAGGAGGATTCCTGTATGTTGTGCTTGTCCAATTGCACCAGCCCCAGCGATAAAAAACATGGTAATTAGTGCAGTTCCTACAGATTCATGCAGACTATATCCTATGATGAGGACCAAAACAAGCATGACGTTTCCTCCACTGCCCATCCCAAAGAAGCCACAGATGAGCCCGATGAGTGCCCCACTGACAGGTAGGCTAATGTGTTTATGTTTTCTAAAAATGGTGAAGTCTACTTTTGATTCAACCGCTTCGATGTTTTGATTTATTCCCCTGCTCACAAAGATATAGCCAAGTATGATGAGTATGATTCCAACAAAGATGGTGAGATTTGATTCTTTGACATTGCTTGTGAAAAAACTTCCGATATATGCCATAATCATACCAGGTATTCCGATGTAGTAGACAGCTTTGAGATCAACATGTCCTCTCCTAAGAAACACAAGTCCTGCGACAAGTCCTACGATGCAGTCTACAAGTAAAGCTGTTCCAACGGATTCAAAAAGACTGTTTCCAAGCACGATTGTAAGGGCTGGTACTATGACTGGCCAGGTGGTCCCTGAACTGATGCTTACAAATGCACCTCCAAGAAAACCTGCAAGGAAGAGTATGATTATGGCAAAGAGTGTCAGTTCCACGTCTCCATATGGGTTTATAAACTATTTATATCTTGGCTAAAATGTTTTGGACGCATTTTTTCTATGTGTTGTTTTTATGATGTTTTGTAAGGTTGTATAGAATTGGTCTTTTTTTTCTTTTTCAATCCAGGGTTCGTGACCACAGTTTTCAAGCGTTATGAGTGTATAGTCTTGCAAGTGGAGGCGCATTTGAGAATCAAATCCGTTGATTGGATGTGGGTCATAGGAACCATGGATGCAGATGACCGGACATGATATGTTTTTCAAATCTTCAATGAGGGTGTTTTTTCTTCTTAGGATTTCCATTTCTTCCCACAACGATTTGTAGACTTCGTAGTCTATGGTGATTTCAGAATTTGTTGTTGGAGTTGGGTTTTTGTTGTCAATTTGTGTTAAGATTTCTCCAATTTTTTTTAGGATATCATCTTTTTCTTCTATGTTGGGTGTGTTGAGTTTCTTGCTAAGGTCTTGAAAAATTTTTAACTGTTTTTCACTCATTCTTTTTTCTCGTTTTTTTATAATGTTTTTTGCGTATTTTTCTTCTAGTGGAGGGGTTGAGATGAGCACTATTTTTTCAAGGTTTTTTTGTGTATTTGAAGCGTAATGTAAAGCTAAAAGAGCACCAGAGGACCAGCCGATGAGAATGAGTGGAGAATGGGTGTGTTGTTCAATAATTTTATCAAGCTTTTTGACTTGTTGAGAAATTCTTTTTTCGTGTTGCAGGGGCATTAGTATCCCATAGTTTTTCCCAAGCCGTTCTGCAAGTGGTCTGACTTCTCCAAATAGCCCGGGTCCACCATCGAGAAGTACAAGAGTATAGGGCTTGGTTCCATAAGCTCTAAATTGTTCCATAGTCAAGAAGAGAAAACAAACATGCATTACACATATTTTTCTATCTATTGAGTAGTGGGCCCGGCCGGATTTGAACCGACGACCATCTGGTTATGAGCCAGACGCTCCACCAGACTAAGCTACGGGCCCGTTGGAGCGGGTGCGTATGTTGTTTCTAGTACAAAAATGTTGAGCTATGAGGGCAGATATATCTTTGTCTCTTTTCCCCTTTCTTATGCATAGTTTCAACAACAAGGTTCTTTAATAACTGCCATGTTTTGTGGTATGATGAGGGATCTTGAGGTTTTGGCAAAATATCCATTTTTATCGGAGTCAAAGCAGTATATCAAAGAATTGGGTCCGTCTGTAGATGAGCTCCTCAGTGATCCGGTCTTTAGTCGTGCACGATCAAGAGGAATCCAGCGTGTGAAACAATCGATGAAGAAGAATTCCGAGGAGAGTTTCACTGTTGGAGACGAAGTAGATTGTATCATGGAGCTTTTGTCTTATCCTGTTGCAAGGATGGTTGTTGTCAGTGTTGGCGATGAATTTTTTTTAAGACGTTATTGTCATTTTGAAGCGTATCGTTCGTATCGTCTTATGCTTTCAGAGTCTTCTTCGTTTTTAGTTGAGGTTGCAAAGCAGTATAAGTTAAATGTGAAATCTGAATCCAATTCTCTGTTGGTGTATTTTAGAGATTATCTTGCTTTTGCTCCAACGACTCATCGGGTGTGGAAGATGGTGAATCGTGAGATGCAAGGTGGTTTTGTTGTATTAACTAAAAGAGAAGCATCTCGGTTGCTTCTTGAGGTGTTGCGGTCTCATTTTGTCGATGAGTTGAAGAATCTTTCAGGTAATCAGCGTATTTATGAATCGTTTTCAGAAGAGATTGATAGGTTTCGTGAATATGCAAGATCTCTACAGAAGAATCGTGAGACAGCTCCTATTGGAAGAGTAGATGTTGAGTTGATGCCTCCTTGCCTAAAATCGTTGTTAGCTGCAATGCAGAAAGGAGAAAACGTTGCTCATATGGGAAGATTTGCTGTGGTATCGTTTTTATCTGCTTTGGGCCTTAAATCTGAGGATATTTTAAAGATTTTTAGTACTGCACCTGATTTTGATGTAGAACGGTCTCGCTATCAGGTTGACCATATTACTGGTTCGTCATCTGCAACATCTTATAAGGCTCCTGGCTGTGATAAGATGAAAACATTTGGTTTATGTGCTTCTGATGGTTCAGATAATCTGTGTAAGAGAGCAAAGACACCACTTTGGTATTATCAGCAGAAATGGAGACAGCAAAAAAAGAGGAAGGATGAGAAGTGAAGAATTTTGTAACTTTTGAAGGAATTGATGGTTCTGGTAAATCGACTGTTTCCAAACGTGTTGAAGAAAAATTAGTAGACAAAGGTTTTGATGTGGTGTTGACTGCTGAGCCTACAGATAGTACTGTTGGTCGTTTTGTTCAGCAATGCATTAGGGAAAATGCTGATCCTTCAGTAACAAGTTTTGCCTTTATTGCTGATAGAATCCAGCATTGTAAGAAGATTTCTCAGTGGTTGGAGCAAGGAAAAATTGTGTTGTGCGACCGGTTTTCAGAGTCGACCTATGCCTATCAGGCAGTGCAGCTTAAAGATGTTGTTGATGATCCTATCCTTTGGTTAAAAGATATTGATCAAGGAAAAGTTCTCATCCCTCAGCGGACGTTTTTATTTGATGTTTCTTCACAAGAAGCGATGAGTAGGATTTGTTCTCGAGAAGAATTGGTGCCTTTTGAAAAGGTTGACTTTTTAAAAGAGGTGCGAAAAAAGTATTTGGAAATCTGCAGAGGACCACGCTTTCTGGTTCTTGATTCTACTGATTCAGTAGACTCATTAGTTGAGCGTTGTTGTAAGGATATTTTGGAGGAATGAATTTGGATTCTTCAGTTGAGTTGGTTTTGTTTGATATGGATGGAACGCTGCTTAATGGCAGATCTATTGTTGAAATTGCAAAGCGTTTTGACTTTACCGATGATCTATACAGGATTTTTGATATGAAGAATTCTTTTTCTCCTATTGAGCGGAGTTATGAGATTGCAAAATTTCTAAATGGAATTAGAAAAGAAGATGTGTTAGAAGTGGTAGATGGTATTGAGTTTTTCTCTGAAGTTGAAGAAGTCATTGAAACATTAAAAAGAAAAGATATTCTTTGTGCGATTGTAACAGATAGTTATCAGTTTGTAGCAGAATCGGTAAGGTCTCGTCTTGGCCTAAAGATGGCGTTTGCCAACAATATTTTAATACATGACGGCATTATATCTGGTGATTTCGTTCCCAATAATCTGGAGAGGAAGCCTGGGACTGATGGGAAGGTCTACTCTATTTGTAAAGAGGATGTGCTTCGTCGTCTGTGCACTCGATTTGGCCTAAAAACTAGTAATGTGATTGCTGTTGGCGATGGTTTTGTTGATACAGGTATGCTGCAAGTAGCAGGTGTTGGGATTGCAGTCAATGCTCCAGTTGAGGTGCAGCAGGCTGCAGATGTTGTGGGAAAAGATCTTCGTAGTGTCTTAGACTACGTGTGATGGTGAGTAGAGATGGATATGATGCAGGAGGAGATTACGACCCTCCATAATTGGTGTATTGATGAAAAGAAGTTGATGAAATCAATTGCAGATGTGGCAAATGATCGGCCGGTATCTGTTATTCTTCCGATGTTGTTTAAAGAACTTGAAAATGATTCTTTGCCAAACATCGTCTCTGAGTTAAACAAGTGTACGTATCTAAAAGAGGTAATCATTCCTTTGGCTGCAAGCAATAAAGAAGAGTTTGAGCAGACAAAAAGATTCTTTCGTTCGCTAAAGATTCCAAAACTGGTGATGTGGTGTAACGGCCCTAGGGTAAACAGTGTTGTCTCAGGACTTCAGGCTGAAGGCTTAGGTCTTGCAGAGTATACTGGAAAAGGTCGTGATGTATGGCTTGCAATGGGTATTGCAAATTTAAGAAATTACGCTGTTGCTCTTCATGATGCAGATATTCAAAGCTATTCTTCACTTATTCCGACTCGTCTGTTGTATCCTTTGTTGGACCCTGAACTTGATTTTAAGTTCAATAAGGGATATTATGCTAGGGTGAGTCTTGATCGCACGATGATGTATGGTCGTGTGTTTAGATTGTTTTTGCAGCCTTTGTTTCGTGCGTTGGTTGATGCGTTAGGTGAGGAGCCAGATTTTGTTCGCTATCTTCGTGCTTTCCGCTATCCTATTTCTGGTGAGTTTGCCTTGACTAGTGATCTGACTCGTGATTTGGATATTCCTGGTGGTTGGGGTATTGAGATGGGTGTACTTGCAGAGATGTACCGAAATGTGTCAGTCAAGCGTATTTGTCAGACGGATCTTGGTTATTATGAACATAAGCATCAGGATATTGGTGATGGTGGCAAAGGTCTTGTGAAGATGTCTGGTGAGATTTTCAAAACGCTTCTACGGTCATTAATTGAACAAGACAACATCGAGGTCTCTCGTGCATTTTTGATTAAGCTTCGTGTGTTGTATCAGCGTAATGCTCAGGATTGTATCAGTAAATATCATGCTGATGCTCATATCAACGGTATCAATTATGATCGACATCTTGAGGAGACGATTGTGGAGAGGTTCAGCCATGAGCTGATGGATGCTGGAAGTAAGTATATGTTAGAGCCTGTGTCAAAGCGTATCCCTGATTGGCTGCGTACGATGTCAGCTCAAAGACGTATTCGCGAGGAGTTATTAGAAGTTGTTTTAGATGAAAATGAGGTGTAGTAAAAAATGAATCAGGATTGGAATAAAGGGCTAAGTCTTTCAGAAGAGACTGTAAATGAGTGTCAACAAATAGGGCAAGTCGATATTCTTGTTGGAGTGTTGTGTAAGGATGTGGAGACTACTGTTCTTAATGTTTTAAACGTCGTCAATGAGGGTCTCTACCGGTATTTTCCAAACTACAAACGTGCAATTGTTGTCTGTGATGGGAATTCGTCGGATAATACACTTGATGCAGTGAAGTTGTTTCAGCCATATCATGAGATTAACAAGATTGTGACAAAGGACATTATCTCTGGTGGCAAGGGTGCTGGCGTGATGACGGTATTTGAGGTTGCTCATGAACTGGATTCAAAATGTGTTGTTTTAGTTGATGGCGATTTATTGAGTGTGAAGCCTCATTGGATTGAGTCGATGGCAAATCCAGTGATTTATGGAAGAGCAGATTTGACGGTTCCTTATTATATCCGGCATAAGTACGATGGAGTGATTACAAACAATTTGGTCTATCCATTCACACGTGCTCTGTATGGTATTGATATTCGTCAGCCGATTGCAGGGGAGTTTTGTCTGTCGCAGAATCTCTATGAAATCCTCCGAGATCATCCATTGTTTCCGATGCATTTTGGTGTCGACATCATGATTACGTCGACTACTGCTGCAGAGGGTCTTAAGGCAAAGGAGAGTTTGTTTGGCTTAAAGATTCATGAATCGACCTCGCATTATCTTGATCCTGAAGAGTTTTTGATTCCTATGTTCCGCCGGGTGACCAGTAGTATGTTTGAACTTGCAAAATTTAATGAGGAGTATTGGAGAAACCGTCCGCCGGTTCATCATCCAAAGCTGTCCCGTAAGTCTTTTTCAAGAAAGCCTGTGCCAGTTATGATTGATGTGGAGTCGATGAAAAAATCCTTTATTGAAGCAGCGGATGGTAATCATGAGTTGATGTGTCAGGTGTTGCCAAACGAGTTGGCTGAGGACGTCTCAAGAATCATTTCTAATGGCGGGGCGGATTTTGATGCTGAGACTTGGGCCGAAGTTGTGTTTAATTATGCAGCAGCATTTAAGCATCTTCAGACAGATGAGGCAAAAGAGAAGTTGATTGATTCGTTAAAGACTCTGTGGGAAGGAAGATTTGTTAGTTATGTCCTTGAGACTCAAGAGATGGATATGAACGAAGCAGAAGAAGTCATTCAGAAGCAGGCAGAGATTTTTGAGTCAAAATTTGAATATTTGGTGTCAATCTACTCTGATTGAGCAGACCTACACCATTTTTCTTTTCTTTTTTTGTTTGGGCTGATTTGTTTTTTAGTTGTTGTTGCTATCTTTTGCAATGTCTCGCATTCGTTGTCCTACGACAAAGAGTTTTGCGATAAAGGAGATTTCATTTGCTTCTTCTTTGCTGGACACTTGACCGACAATCATCATAGGTATCAAGTTATACTGTCTCACTCATGCTTATAAGGAGTTGTTGTACATCTGTTGCCTGAGTTCTTTACAGATGTTTACATCCAGGCATCAAGACCTGTTTGTTTTGTTGGAACTGTTCCTGAAAGTCCAAATGCTCCGTTGATGTAGTTGCTAATCATTGTTTTGTACCAGTCAAGATCGATCATGTTTTTATCTTCTAAGAGGTCAACTGGATACATATAGTCTATTGGTTTGACGCCGCTTTTACTGGGATTTCTTATTCCGGGCAGTGCTTGTTTTGTGACGACAAAGCGGAATTTTTCTCTTGATTTTATTCTTCGCCCTAGTAGGTTTTCAAGGGCAAGAGACCGCCGTCCAAAAGTACTGATGCTCCCATCTTGATTTGGTTTGTAGTTTTTACTGGGCTGCACGGTTTGTATGAGGGTGAGATCTTCTAGCTCTACCTTTGAAAGATCCAGTGTCTTAAGAAGTGTTTCTGTGTTGTCGATGATGCTTTGTTTTATGATGTTTCGTATCTCCTCTTCATCGTTCCATTCGGGGTGTTGTTTGAGGGTTTCTATCATGATGTCTTTTAGGATTTTTCGTGCGATGTTTGCTTTGTCGCTTCCTTTGAAGTTGTTGCCTTTGGTCTGTAGTTGAAGACTTCCTTCTTTTGTATCAAAGATGAGATAGTTTTTGTGTTTGACAAAGATCATGGCATCATGATTTTCTGCTTCAAGTTCAAATCCAGGATAGTTGAGTTCAGTTTGCCATCGGCTGTTGCATTCTTCGATTGCCTGTAGTGCTTCTCTTGGTTTGGTGAGCCAGCTTTCTTCTTTGTCTTTTATTGGTAGATTGAGTGCTTGTGCGGCAGCTGTGTTGCCTGCACTTTTTGAGCAACCAAGGTAGATTCCATCGGTATCTCCGTAGACGACTCGGATGTCTTTTCCTTCGAGGTAACGCAGGGTTTCTGCAAGGATGATCTGTCCTTTTGTCGTGATTGCAGCAGCTCCCCACAAATTGAATTGTCTGCCAGTTACACCTGGTGCTGAAAGGATACCATGCGTCCCCGCGTTTCGGGCTCCTTTGACACTTTGATACATGATTTTGAGTTGTTTGAGCTCTTCAGTATTGTTTATTTCTTGTGCTTTTTTTAGTTCGTTTTTTGTTTTTGCAATCATGCTCATTATCCCAGTCATTGCACAGTTGACAACTCCTGGTTCTTTATCGATTTTTACGCCAAGCATGTATCCTTTATCGGCGTAGTAGTCTTTTGTTGGGTCTACTTTTCTAAAGTGTATTTTTGTGTGTTCAAAGAGTTGTGTGGGAAGGGATTTGAGCCAGATCCATTCATCTGGCTCTTCTTCTTTTGTTGCCAGCATGACGGTGTCGGCTCCGATGTTCATTGCTTTTAGGATGGTTGGATACATCGCTCCAACATCTGCTACTACGACATGCCACCATGGTATGAAGTGGCTGTTTGCTTGACTGTCGGGTTTTATGGTCATCCCTCCAGGCATATGGTAGTTGAGTTTCTCGCTGGAATCCTTTGCATGTTGGTTGTAGATGACATAGGGATGTTGCATCCACAGTGGCATTTCGTCTCCATATTTGACGACGCGTATCATTTCTTTATTGAGGATGCTTTGTTGTTTTTTTGCTTCTGTTGCAAGTTGTGTTGCAGTTGTGCAATTAGAGTAGTGTTTGACAAGTGTTGAAGCAATATTGAGTGGTCTGCAGATGGGAGGCATGATCTTTTTTTGTATTGCTCCTCTGATAAGTGACATATGGTCCCACATGTTAACTGCTCCACTGGTGAGAAGCATGTCAAGTGGCATTCCTGTGGTGAAACTTAAGGGGAGTGCTTGTTGGATTATGTTGAGGGTGACGCCGAGTTGTTCTTGGACGTCGTGTTTGTTGTACGTATATGTTTGTTGGTCAAGTGCTAGTTTGTCGTAGGGTATAATGAGACGATTTGGTATGTGTACTCCAAGAAACGGTGCGACTGCTTTGAGGCTGTATTCGTTGAGGAAGCTATAGAATTTTCGTGTCCCATGGTAGGTGTCTAGGCTTGCAGGGTAGATTTGTACGGTTTTGTTTTGTACTCCAAACGTGAAGCTTTTATCTGGTCGGCTGTAATTGTCAAGGAATTCTCTAAAGAGGTTTTGTTGGTCTTTGCTGATGTTTTCTTCTTTTCCTCCGAGTATATGTTTGATGCGTTCGTAGATTTGTATGTTGTCAAAGCCGATGATGTTGTGTCCGCTGATGAGATTATGAGAGATAATTTCTTTGGTAAAAGTGGCAAGATTATCGATTTCTTCGTCGATGTTATGCGAGATGAGTTGTTTTACTTCTTGGTCTTGCCAGCTTGTGGGTAGATCCAGGATGTCAAAGGAGAATTCTTCGGTTTCTAGGTCTTTATGGCTGGTGTAGGTGAGTGGGAAGTCGCTATATCCTATGATATCGATTGGAATGTTTGTTTTTCCATTTTCGTATTGCGTTGTTTCTATGTCGTAGACTAAGACGTTGAGTTTTTGTTTTTTGTTGTTGGTGTCGTAGAGCCAGCCGTATCCTTGTGCTTGGAGATCAATTATTGCTCGTTGTTGGTAGGGGATGTCGTGTTCTGCAGTGTACAGGTTTTGGTTGAAGAAGAGGTAGTCGCTTGTTTCTGGTACTTGGTATGATTTTTTGGTGTAGACTTTAAAGATATCTCGGTTTTTTGTGTGGTTTGAAAAGCTTTTATATTGTTCTATTTCTCCGAGTTTTGTTATGTTTTGAAGAGGGCTTTCTTGTGTTGTTTTTTTGATTTTTTCTTTGAGTTGTTTGTGTGTGTTTTTGATGTCTGTATTTGGGGCTGAGAAGGCAAGAAAGTATGGCTCATGGTGGTCTGTTATGAGTTGTGGTTTGTTGTTGTGGGTGTAGAGATGTGTTTGTGATATGCCTAATATTGTGTTGGTCATGTCTTTGTTTTCTCCCCTGTTTTAGAATGTTTTTTTGTGTATGTATGTGGTCTTATTTAAGTGCGGCGGCAGAAGAGATTACTGATTGTATTGATAGTATCTTTCTATCAAATCTTTAACTGTCTGTGTTATTTTTGATTAAAAAGAGAAGGTTAACCATGGGTTAACCATTGCGCATAATATACGACTTTTAGTCGAAGATCATTCCCATGCCGCTTGCAGCAGATTCTTCATCTTCTTTGATTTTTTGGTTGATGGTCTCTGCTTTTTCATCAGCAACTACTTCAAATTCGTATTCTTTTGCAAGCTCTTTAGCATGGTTGATTGCATCTTCACTTCCCTCAATTTTAAGGTAAAGAAAATTTTCATCGATATTTAAAGAACCAGCGTCACGAGTCATTATGCTCTGGCGACTGATAAGATCATCTTTGATGAATTGATTGATTTTTCCTGCATCTTCTGTCTTTACTTCAAATATGACGTAGCTCACGGCAATCACCTTGAATTGGTTGTCTGCATATGATTAAATTATTTAAAAGTATGGAAAAGACGATTATTTATTTAGTTGTCCTTCTGGAAGATAGTTTTTTGTTTCTAATTTTTGTGCTACTGATTGGCTCGCCTTCTTCATCTACGACAAGATCAATAGTAAAAATCCCTAGAGAATCAAGACCTAAACTTTGTCTTTTTTTATTGATTTTTTCAGCGTTTGGAAGTGTTTCAGTGCTGACTACTATTGCTTCAAATTGGGGTTCAAGTGCTCGTCCGTACAAGTCATGTATTTTGGCAACTTCAATTTGAGTTGTTGTTTGTAAGAACTCACAATAGTCTTCTAAGGCTTGTTTTCGTTTTTCGTAGCTTTGACTGTTTTCTTTGTGTGCAATCATCTCATCGCTGGTAAGTCCAATGAAAAGATAGCCGGATTTACCGGCAACTTCTAAGGCTTTTTTGAGAAGTGTTTTATGGCCGATGTGAAGTGGGTTAAAGCTTCCCCCAAAACAAACATGCATACAACATTGTATATGCGCGTGCGTAAAAAAGTATTTATGCATCGTTGTGTTGTTTGTTTAAATTGAGGATGGGATATCCGTGGATGAAAAAAATCTTGCTATATGTTGTGTAGTGGTTATGGTACTTGGTGGTAGCGGGCTGTTTAATCTGTTAAGTGCTGCTGAAGAGCCAAATGAATGGTATGTTGATGATGATTCGTATCCGTTTCGTGACGGGTCTGCCGAACATCCTTTTGCAACTATTACTCAAGCGATAAATGAGGCCGAAGAAGGCGATACTATCTATGTCTTTGGTGGTACGTATGAATCAGATTTGGTGATTGATAAAAGAGTAAAATTGTGGGGTGGTGTTGATGAGACAACTAGCTATATCGATGTGAAATCAGACGTTAGGTATGCTGTTGAAATCGTTGCTGATTATGTCACGTTTAACAATTTTTCTATTGTAGATACTGATGGGATTATGAGCTCACCAATTGGTGCGATGGTGGCAGTCAAAGGTCAAAATGATGTTGTCCAAAACATCAATGTTTCAGCTAGTATTGCTTTTGGAATCTATGTTGGTGCAGGAGGCGAGGGTAATTTCCTTATTGACAATGAGATTAGCAATTGTTCAAAGGGAATTGTTGTCTCTGAATCAGATACGAATGATCTTGTGGGAAACAAGGTTTTTGATTGTTCTGAGGCAGGTATTGATGTTGATGAATCTGATAATGTTCGTTTTCTTGAAAATGAGATCTTTGAGTGTGCAAACGCAATTGATATAACAAAGTCTAATGAGTTTGAGATTGCAAACAACTCTATTGTGAGAAATTCTTATTATGGAGTTTATCTTGGTTCTCTTTCAAATGGAAAAATCCATGGTAATACTATTTCAGATAATGATAACGATGGGGTCTATTCAACCTATTTTGTTGGTTTTATTTTTAACAATACTTTTGATGGTAATCGTCGTGGTGTGACGCTAAATTCTGGTGTGTGTTCTATCTTTGAAAATGTGTTTTCAAATAATTCTGCGTCTGGTCTGTATGCGCAGTCGTTGAGCTCGCAAAATGAGATTTATGAGAATCGTTTTGTCGATAATACGGTGGGTGCTTTTGATGAGGGCGACAACACGTGGTATCGTAATGGTCGAGGTAATTTTTGGAGTGATTATGCTGAGGTTGATCGGGATGTAAATGGGATTGGTGATGTTGCCTATGAGAAGAATGGTGTTGTTGATTTGTATCCATTAGGTTTGTTTTTAAAACCTCCGGAGGTGCCGTCTGATCCTAGTCCTGATGATCTTGAAACAGATGTTGGTCTTCGCTTCACGTTGAGTGTTGATGTCGAGGATCCTGATAGTGATTTGTTGACGGTTTCGTTTTATCGTGCAGAAGATGATAGTCTGATTGGAATTGACAAGCGTGTTCCTTCTGGCTCTACTGCTCGCTTGACGCATCAGCTTGGTTTTGATACTGCTTTTGCGTGGTATGTGGTGGTAAACGACAGCCGTCTTGAGAATCGTTCTAATCCTTGGTTGTTTACAACAAAAGCTGCGCCTCCGGATAATGTACCTCCTATTGCTGATCCTGGTGGGCCGTATGAGAGTGTGAAAAATACTTCTGTTTCTCTTGATGGTTCTGGTAGTATTGATCCTGATGGTGAGGTGGTGTTGTATCGTTGGAATTTTGGTGATGGTACAAGTATTATTGGTGATGCTCAGACATCTCATGTCTATGAGGATGTTGGATCCTATACGGTGACGTTGACCGTGATTGATGATAGTCGAGGTAGTGATACGCATAGCACTGTTGTGACTGTTGATTCTGGTGAGAATCAGAATGTGGCGCCAGTTGCGGTGATTTCTGCAGCATCTTCTGCTGTTGCAGGAGATTCTGTTGTTTTTGATGGTTTGTCGAGTTTTGATGAAGACGGTCAGATTGTTGAGTATGAGTGGAATTTTGGTGATGGTGGCTCAGCAATTGGTGAAAATGTTTCTCACAGCTTTTCAGAGGCAGGATCGTTTTTAGTGTCTCTAACAGTGTCTGATGATGAAGGTGAGACCGATTCTGCAAGCTTGGTCATCTCAATTGAAGAAAAGGGCCTTCCAGGCTTTGAAACGCTTGGATTGTTTGCAGCACTCGGCATTGTCGTCGTGTGTATTGCTCAAAAGAAAAAACAGAAGAAAAGATGAGGTTAACCAAAGGTTTACCTCTAATTTTTTTATTGTTCGACGTGAACGCGTGTTGCAAATCCTGCGATGAGTCCATCATTATAGATGCCAATGAAGTTATCGGCATTTCCTGTGTGTGCTCCGGAGATACTATAGGATCCTCCAAGGCCAGTTGAGACGACAAAGCCATTGCTAAAACTCCAACTGATGTCTCGTATGCAGGCAGACTCTGAGTTTTGTTGTGTGGGTGTGCCGGTGACAAAGAGCAGACAGAAGGTGTTATCAAAGCTTTCTCCGCCATGGTTGTTGATGTAGACCCAGTGTTCGTCGATCCAGCTTTGTCCTGAGCTGTCGTAGACTTGTGCTCGTATCATGAGATTTGTTCCTTTTTCTGGTTCGATATCGCAGGTCCATTCATAGGGAGGTGTGGTGTCGACATAGGGAAGTCCTGGCCGTGTTCCGAATGGTTCGATGTCAAATTCTACTCTGTCGACCTCGCAGTTGTCAGTTGCATCTGCTCGTACGGTAAAGGGCAGGTTGACTTGTGCTTCGTTTGCAGGCTCGGTGATGACAACGTAGGGTAGTTCACAGTCTATTTTGATCTCGATGGTGTTTTCTGGTTTGGTGTTATCTTCAACATTTCCTGCTCGATCTTCACTCCAGAACGTGATGTCCCAGTCGCCCATGTAGTCGTTTTGTTGGGTTGCAGTGAGGTGTATGCCGGTGTTGTCGTTGTAGATTTGGGTCTGCCCATGGTCGATTTTAAAATATGTTTCGTTGATCCCGATTCCTGTGTCTGCTGGGAGGTCTTCGGCATGTAGGTAGATGGTGACTGCTTGGCTGATGTAGTAGTTGTTTTGTCCTTGTATGCCGTCGATGTAGTCGATGCTGGTGAGTGGTGCTGTGGTGTCTGATCCTTGGTAGGTGACTTCCCAGCGCTCAAGATGTGGGGTGGTTGTCGGGTTTTCTCTGCTGAGGTGTGCTTGCAGTCGTATGCTGGGATACTGTTCGGGGTTGATACTTGAGATGTCTTGTGCATTGGAAAGATCGGATACAAGTATACTTGTTGCTTCTTCGTTGAGTATATCAAATGAGACGGTGCCGCTGTAGTCGGAATAAAAGGCAAGCCAGCTGTAGAGGTTGTCTGGCTCTATTGGTATACTTGTTGCTGTTGCTTCTAAGATGAGTTGTGCTTCATCAGAAATTGTGGTGGAGATATCTTCTGTGTTGGGACTGCTTTGTTGCCACATGTTGATGTAGGTATCTGGCATGTCGTCCCAGGGATAGGTGTAGGCGATTCGTTCATCTTCCCAGGTGATGCAAAGTTTTCCGTTAAGATTTGCTATGTTGCACCAGTCTGCTCGTGCTGAGGTACTTGCTGAGAGCTGTATTTCTGTAGTGGAGACATCGCCATCTGAGTTGATGAGTCGTCCCCAGACGGTGTTTCCTCCATCGTAGGCGACAAAGAAACTGTCGGAGAGAAATGTGCTAAGATCACATCGTTCGTAGTTGCCTGATTTGATGGTAAAAGTTGGTTTGATGATGTTTCCTGAGGAGTCAAGAAGGATTCCTTTTATGTCTCCTGTGTAGTCGTCATTGCTGATGTCACAGGTGTTCCAGGTGATGAGATAGGTGCTTGATTGCTCAGAGATTGCTGTTGTTGGAAAACAACAATCGGTACTACTACTTCCTTCAGCGATGACGCCGCTCCACAGTTCGTTGAGGTTTTCATCATAGATGCCTGCATAGATGTCAAAGGGCCCGTTGTCTGGTGTGTCCCCTTCTTCCCAGGCGATGAGATAGTGTTGGGTGTTGGAATCGTATGCTATCCAGGGTTCGCTTTGGCTGTTGCTGTTGGTGCAGATTGCTTTTTCTGAGCCGATTTGATTGCCATTGGTGTCGTAGAGTTTTGCGTAGATGTTGTAGTTGGTGGTGCTTGATCGCGCGTCTTCCCAGACGATGGCAAAGCGGTTGTTGAGTGGATCAAATGCTGTCTGGGGGTCTGCTGCAATGGTGCTTGTTGCTGCAGTTGCAACGGTGATGGTGTTGAGTATGTTACCTTCAGTTGAGACATAGGTTGCTTGGATGTCGCGGTAGAGGTATTGACTCGAACTCACACTTGGGTTGATGTAGTGTTCGTAGGCAACAAAGTAGACGTTGTTTCCATAGCACGCACTTGGATTTTCATTTCGATAAGGGGCTGTTGTCTCACTGAAGATGGGAAAGTCAAAAGCTTGTCTTGTTCCGTCGGGTCGATAGATGCTTGCACGGATTTCTTGTTTGTATTGCCAGGTGTAGGGTGGGAAGTAGGCTTGTCCTTCTTCCCAGGTGATGAGGTAGTTGGTTGTCCCTGCTGCGACATCGGGGTCCCATGCTCCTTCGCTTTGGCTGTGGTAGCTGAGTTGTTCGTCGTTTGCCCATTGTTCTTCCCATTGGTTGAAGACTGAGTCGTAGTCGCTTTGACTTGTTGCTGTGGGGTTGCAGTAGAAGAGGTAGATGGTGCTTGTGCCTGTTGGTAGTGTGGGGATGTTGACCCAGATGGTGGCACTTGTGGAATCGTAGGTTTCTATCCAGTAGTTGAGGTAGGCTCCTGGGTTTTGTGGGGCTTTGAATCGTAGGTCTGAGTAGTCGGTGTTCATGTCGTTGTCTTTTTGGATGGTGAGAGGGATGGGGGAGTTTACCGACGAATCACCGGTGTTGGTGATGGTGATTTCTTTCATGCGGCTCCAGGCGGTATCTGTCCAGCAGGTATTGGTGTTTATGATGGTGATGCTGCCATTTGAGATTTCAATGTTGTTGCTTCGTACGTTGTCGATGTTGTATTGGTCGTCAAAGGTGTCTTCCCAACTGTAGGTGTCATCATCAGTATTTTGGCTGTTGGATGCTGGTATGAGTAGGGTGGCTATGAGGATGCCTACTATCATGGTGCTTATGATTTTGTGTTTCATTTTGTTCGTTTCTCCTTATTTTTAAACGATGGGGTACCATTCTCCGTTCCAGAGTACGTCAAGGTCAAGGTCTCCTCCTATGTCTCCTTCGTACCAGATGTGGGGTAGTCCGTTTGATTGTCGATACCATTTGGCGGAGAGGTAGATGCTTGGGGAATTGAAGGTGACATCGACTCCATAATAGGCTGTTGTTTGTGCTGGTGGTTTGTAGGTGAAGTGGAGGTTGATTGATTGTATGTTTGCTTCATTGGTTTGGCTGTTGATTTTAAAGTAGCCGGGCTCTTCGAGGTTTTCTCCTTGTTGCCAGCGCCACATCATATCGTAGTGTAGGTTGTTGTTGAGTTCTACTGATCCTTGCACGTTGAAGGGGCTTGTTCCTTCGTCGTAGAGGTTGAACTCAAGCTCGAGTGGTTCGTCTTGGGTAAAGTCTATTGAGAATTGTGCAGAATCACCTGGATCCCATGTCCCGTCAAATGAGACTTTTTGTCCATGGTGGTGGACTGAGATGGTGAAGTCTTTTAGGCTGTTGAGTATACCAGTGAAGCGCAGGTGTTGTATTTTGGGAAGGCTTTCTTGTGTGTCGATGCTCCATTGTATCTGGAGGTCTTCTGCTTCGATGTCGGTGGTATCGATTGCAAAGCCGTTTCCGGTGCCACTGTCTTGGATGTCTAGGGTGTTGTTGAGCATGTCGTTTGTGGTGTCAAGGGCAAGATATCCATTTGGTGCGATGTGAAATCCAAAGTCGATGTTGCCGTTTTTGAGGTGGAGTGCATCATCGATGGTGTAGTTGTCGTAGGCGATGTTGATGTCAAAGGGTTTTGTGGACCCACTTGATTGGCGTTCGATGTTGAGGTGGCCTTGGAGTTCGTTCCAGTAGAGTTGTGCTTCGGCGTGTGAGCGTGCTGGGATGTTGTTGAGGTTGATGATGGGCGTTGTGATGTTTGGCAAGAACAGTTTGAGTTCTTCAAAGTCTGTGGTAGTGCTGCGGTCTATTGCAACGTAGATGTTGTTTGCAGGATTAGAGAAATCTTGTGTGTCAAGTTCTAGTGTTGCTGTTGCGGTGATGTCTCCGTTGATGGGTATACTGTTTTGTGGGATTTGAAGAAGTGGCTTT
>Ga0207831_100342_pt1 | contig 17966 bp, 13 predicted proteins | sample TtanPargueraPR_7_FD_187741 | JGI IMG/M metagenome (GOLD analysis project Ga0207831, IMG submission 187741) | Aerobic enrichment media microbial communities from Bioluminiscent Bay, La Parguera, Puerto Rico - Tt and M1 (2) (SPAdes) | ecosystem: Environmental > Aquatic > Marine > Unclassified ... | reverse complement strand
ACCACCACAAACCAACATCCACTACCAAATCAAGGCAACGATTGCGAGAAACAGAAGAAAAAACCCTACCAACAACACTACCATCAACAACAGACTCAAAACAATACTCACCTGGAGGAAGACTCACACTGCCTCTTCCAAGAGACGACAACTCAACATTTGCCGACTCATCTGAGCCAACCCGAGAGACAACAACCTGCCCATTGCAAGGAAAACCAAACACATCAACAACAGACAAATCCACCACAAAAGACTCATCAATCACTACATCTTTAAGCAACACCACACCATCATTAGCAACAACCACACTACCAAGCACAACAACCTCAGAGCCACTCACAAAACACAACTCATACTCACCAACAAGCACACCACCCCAAAACACAGAATGATCAACAACCTCAGAAGAAATCGAAGAGATAATCCCAGAATCACTATGACGCAACACAACACTGTTCAAATCACCCTCAAAACCAACACCCCACAAATCAACAAACGAAGCCTCAACATCACCAAGCGGAATCTCAAAAACCACATTCTCCCGAAGAACCAACGGACCACGACCAAAACCAACATCCTTTTCATCAACCAACACCCCATCATACCACACCTGCACACGATAGGAACTTCCCACACGACTCGGAGCAAAAAGCATACCTGCCCCATCACTACCAACTACCATGGAGTCAACCAATGTCTGCTCTTCATCAACCAGACGAAGCAGACAATCTCCTACACCACGACCAGAATCAAAACAACCCACGCCAACAAAACCCTCCCGACCACACGACACACTAACCTTACAATCCTCATCAACTGTCACACGCTCATAGCCAATAAAATCAGAACTACCCCCACCCAAAGGATTCATCCGAAACACCTTCACCACATACTCTCCCTCAGGAACATCAGAAAAAACAGCCGACTTAAAAAACGAAATATTGCGCCAATCAACACCTAAAGCCGCAGCACGAACAATACCCAAAAGCGACTCCTCAGCAAGAAGCGAAGACAAATCAAAAAACGAAAGCCTACGAGCAACATCACCAGCAATCCTTACACCATCAAGAGAATACAGCTCAACCATCACATACGACAAATTCCACCCAGAAACAGCACTAGCAACACTGCCCAAAGGAAACGACGACACCCAAGGAACAACCACCTCAACGTCAAAGCCAGAAAACTCCTCAACATCTCCGCCAGACACCTCACCACCAAAACGAGGACGAATCCTATCGCGAGACTGAAACAACAAAGCCTCCTTTCTCATCAGAGAAAGACCACCAGAATACGAAGAAAAAAACTCACCAGAACACTGCACAACAAAACCCGCAGGAATCAACGTATCATGACTGCCACCAGCCTCAAAAGAATTACGCCCTAACTGAAAACTCGACACATGATTCTCAAGACCAGGAAGATTAGGATAACCTGTCTCATAGCCACGAACCTGCACACCATCCCGTTCATCAACACCAGAAACAACAACAGAAGAAGAATTTATCACCACACCATGAACAATCCCCGACTCACCCTCATCAAAACACATAAACAAATCCCCACCCAAATCAACATCATCACTTGTATCAATCACCCTATTATCATACTGACCACCAGAATACCGAGGATTAGGGTCAATATCCCAACTCAACACCTGCCCACTCTCAGAAGAAAGATGAAGAAACGGCAACAACTCACCACCATTTAACTCCTCAATTGACTGACTCCTCACACCACCCATCTGAAGCGACAGCCACACACCATCAAAATTAGAAAACTCATCAACAACAATATCACTAAACACCTCATGTTCTTCATCAAAAACCACCCGATACTCATCATCACCACAAAAATAATACCGATAAATAACTGAAGATTTCATCGACTTATCAGACGACTCACTGACCAACTCAATCATACACATCAGATTTCCATCGACCAACACTGACTTAGACAACAGATGTTCATAAGTAGAAATCTCAGTTCCAGGATCACCACCACCTTTTGGATACAACCAGATATCAGGGCCAACTGCAGACTCCATCTCCTTTAAACTATACATATCAACATCAGGCTGCATCTTTGTAATCTGTAACGTAAGGCCTGTACCCAACACCGAACCACCATACGAAACCACATAGGGCAGCATTCCCTGCTGACGAAACTCAAAATGATTTGACTCAATAAAATAACCAGGAACGGGCTCATAGCGATAATGGCCCTGGTCAACCCAAACACGATCAGGATAGCTTATCATTGGCTTTTGCTCATCATCATAATAGACAAACACCACATCAGATGACAAAGCCGTATCAGGAATCAAAAACACAAGTGAGCACTCAACAATAGAATCATCAGAGCGAAACACCACGTCATAGATCTGCGATTCAAGTTCTACGCAGCCGTCTTCGCCTTGCAAAACAACACGAATACTATGATTTAAGACATCAACTCCCCAACAACGCTGCTCAAAGACAAGTCGGATATCAATTGGCTGAGCGGCACCTTCATCCAAATCAAAAGGCAAAGAAACCAACATCCTATAATCAAAGGATTCATCCCACCAAGACTCAGCAGCAATGGCACTACCCGGCAAAAAAGCCGAAAAAAGCAATATGCCAACAAGAAACAAAGCCACAGAGCCCTTCATACAAACAACAATTTATGTCTTTTAACATATATAATTATTGTTGGCGAAGAGAAAAAAAACCACAAAACAAACGGCAAAATACGAAAAAAGAGGGCAAAAAACACAAATAGGCCTACAGACATTCAACAGAAGCCACCCCATGAGAAAACGAGTGGAGAAACATGACCAGCGAGGGCATAGGTTTTGGAAAGGCCATACTTTTTAACGAACACTTTGTCGTCTACGGGATACCAAGTATCGTCTCAGCAATCGGCAACTACACCACTGCAAAAATAGATGATACCGCCACCCCAGGATGGACATTGGAGGACAACAGAAAAGCCACACCAGGCTATAAAGAAGATAAAAAAGACCAACAACAAGACAGCATCAATAAAATACTAAACAAAATGAACATCGAGCTTAGCACAAAAGGAATCCATATCACCCTAGCAGGAAACCTGTACTGTGCCAGTGGCATAGGAGCAAGTGCAGCAAGCTGTGTAGCAATAGCCCGAGCACTTTCAAAACATTACAACATGGATCTCAATGACGAACAAATCAATGAAATCGCCTACGAAGGAGAAAAAGGATACCACGGCACCCCAAGCGGTGTTGACAACAGTGCAGCAACCTACGGCGGACTCATCTGGTTTCAAAAAACAGAAGACGGACCACACATAGAGACAATACCACTTCAACAACCACTAGAAATCGTCATAGGCAACACCGGAAAAGTCGCTGACACTAAAGCAGCAGTAGCTGGAGTTAAAACAAGAAAAGAAACAGAGCCAGAAAAATACGAAGAACTCTTCAAGCAAGCAGAAAATATTGCCTATCTTGCACGAGACGCGCTTGCCGACGGAGATCTAAAAGAAATAGGAAAACTCATGAATCAAAATCACAAACTGCTTCAACACCTCGAAGTCTCAAGCAGAGAACTAGACTTTTTAGTACATCTTGCCCGAAAAGCAGGAGCCCTTGGAGCAAAACTCACCGGCGGAGGCCTTGGAGGAAACATGCTCGCACTATCACCAGGAAGAAAACTCCAAGACACCGTTGCAAACGCAATAGAAAAAGAAGGATTTCAAACCATACGCACCACCGTTGGCTCAACAAGAAACCAAGGAGTCTAAGATGCAACTACGAGACTTTCTCACTCGCCTAAAAGAAACCGACCAGCTACTTACCATCACAAAACCAGTTGACATCACGTATGAAATAGCAAACCTCATCTACAGCACAGACGAACAACCAATACTCTTTGAGTGCCCAAAAGGCTACAACTACCCCGTCATCGCGGGTCTTACCAGCAACCGAGACATCATTGCAGAAGGCCTGCAAACAACAAAAGAACAACTGCTCAAAAAACTCGTCGACGCACTCAACAACCCAAAAACACCACCAATCATCCCACAAGACCAAGCACCCTGCCAAGAAATAATCAACCACAAACCCGATCTCAAAACACTTCCCATCCTCAACCACCTACCCGGAGACGGTGGACGATACATGAGTGCAAGCATCTGCACCATCAACGACCCAGACACCGGAAGAAACGTCAGCTACCATCGCCTCATGGAAATCGACACCAACAAACTCACCGCACGACTCATCCCCAAACGACAAACACGAACCACCTACGACAAACTCGAAGATGATTTAGAAATGGCCGTGTGTCTAGGAAACAACACAGCAACAATGATTGCAGCAAGCCTAGGGCCACCACCAGGAACAGATGAATTTTCAATAGCACACGCACTTGATGACACACCACTCGTACAATGTGTCACAAAAGACCTCCAAGTCCCAGCACATGCAGAAATCATCCTCGAAGGAAGACTCACCAAAAACCTTGACCGTGAAGGACCATTTGTCGATCTTACTGAAACACGAGACTTTGAGCGACAAGAACCCGTCTTTGAAATCGACTGCATCACCCAACGAAAAGATGCCATGTATCAAGCACTCATCCCAGGACGCTACGAACACAAAACACTGATGGGTATGCCAAAAGAGCCCACCATCTACAACCAAGTCAACAAAGTAGCAACCTGCCAAAACGTCTACATCACCCTTGGAGGAGGATCATGGCTACACGGCATCGTCCAAATCGACAAAAAACACCCTGACGATGGTAAAAAAGCAATCGAAGCAGCCTTCCAAGGACACAAAAGCATGAAACACGTCACCATCATCGACTCAGATGTCGACATCTATGATCACAACGCTGTTGAATGGGCGATTGCAACACGCTTTCAAGCAGACAAAGATCTCATCATCAAAACAAGACAGCCAGGAAGCAGCCTCGATCCCTCAGGAATCCACGAAAAAGGCAAAAAAACACTCACCACAAAAGTAGGAATCGATGCCACCATCCCAGAAGATGTAGACAAAAAAAACTACGAGATAGTACACTACCAAAAGGTGGATCCAAATGACTACCTACACTAAAGGAGCTGGCAAACACCAAGTCACACTCCAACAAATCCAACTCGGAGAAGACATACTGCTTATTCTAACCGGCGGAGAACAACCACACATCGGAGCAACCATTACCAAAACACCCAAAGAAGACATCCACATCCAACAAATAGGAACACACCACGACCACATAGTCTTAAAACCACTAACACTCAAAGCAGCAGAAAAACACCCAGATAACACCATTGTTGCAACAGGGGGCATCCACATCGATAATGCAACACAAAAAGACATAGAAACAATCATTGAAAACTGCAAGGAATTAGAAACATGTATCTAGACAGAACCCAAGACCAAATGCTCTGCGGAGAACACGGAGAGACCATCCAAAAAATGATGCGACTTCTCGTACGACTCGGAGAAATCTATAGCGCTGATAAAATGATACCAGTAGGATCCGTACAAGTCGCAGGAGTCTCGTACAAAAGCATCAAAGAACCCGGCACACAATTTCTAGAAGACATGGCAAAAACAAACGTCAAAGTCAAAGTACTCACCACGCTAAATCCCGCAGGAATGGATCTACAAGACTGGGAGAAACTAGGCTTTCCCAAAGACTTTGCCAAAAACCAACAACGAATCATCAAGGCTTTTGAGCAGATGGGCGTTATCACCTCTACCACCTGCACACCCTATCTAGCAGGAAACCTTCCACGCTACAACGAACATCTTGCCTGGAGCGAAAGCAGTGCAGTATCGTTTGCAAACAGTGTGATTGGCGCACGGACCAACCGAGAAGGAGGACCAAGTGCACTTGCATCAGCGCTCTGCGGCTTTACACCAAACTATGGACTCCATCTCACAGAAAACCGAGCACCAAGCATCCACATCAACGTCGAAGCAGAACTTTCCTACAGCGCAGACTACGGACTACTAGGATACAACGTCGGAAAAGCAGTCAAAAACAAGATACCCTACTTCACAGGACTGCCCAAGACAACAACGACTGATAATCTCAAAGCACTTGGAGCAGCAATGGCAGCAACAGGTGCAGTAGCACTCTATCATGCAGAAGACATCACCCCAGAAGCAACACAATACAGCACCAAAACCCTTGAAAGCCTCACCATCACACAACAAGACCTCAAAGAAACACATCACAGCATCAATAGCGACAACAAGACAGAGCTCATCGTCCTAGGCTGCCCTCATGCAAGTCTTGCAGAAATACGACAAGTCGCCCTCAAACTCAAAGACAAAAAACTACACACACCAATATGGATCTGTACCAGCAGAACCATGAAAGATGCAGCAGACCACATCGGCTATACCCAAATCATCGAAAACGCAGGAGGACACATCGTCGCAGACACCTGCATGGTCGTCTCACCAATAGAACAAATGGGCTATCAGACCACAGCAGTCAACAGCGGAAAAGCAGCACAATACCTGCCCGGACACTGCAAACAACACGTCGTGTATGCAGATATCGATACACTTATCGACAATGCAACATCATAGGCCCCAAACAATAGATAATGCGGCCTTGCTCATTTAAGACAAGATAGAGATAATAATTATAACAAGACAATCTATAAAACAAAGAATACAAAAAAGTTGGCCTATATCTTTTTTTTGGATTTATTTTAAATAAACAAAAATAATAAACATTACTATTTGGGGAAAGCGATGAACAGCCAAGAATTTGACTACATACTTACCTCTCCATATCCTTTTAAAAAACCACCATTTCATAATATTGCAGAACTCATATACAAAAAATCTCCCTACAGAGAAGAAAACCAAAGCAACATACTACAAACACAACACAACAACAAAACACTGACCATCTCTCTTAGGCACTATCGATATCTCACCACCAAAATCCTTGAAGACTTAGAAAAGCTAAACATACAAAAAAACCAAACGGTACTACTTGCCACATTTTCAAGCAACAGTGTCTTACATACAGCACTTCTTTTCACTGCACTCATAGCGCGAGGAAACAGAGTATTTCTCCCAATGTTTGTGGAAACAAATCAACTTAACAGATGGTTGAAAACAACACACTGCCAAGCAGCAATCATCCCAGAAACAGAAATAATAGAAGGCAACAATAAAGAAGAAAAACACATCATTGAAAAGATACGTAGCACACTAGAAAAACAACACATACCACTCTATGATACCATCAAAGACTTCAGCTTTCAACAGTACCTAACAGACCCACCCAAAAAAAGCCAAAGTTATCTGAAACATAAGTTCGTACAAGAAGCAATACAAAAGACCTCACCTTCAAATGAAGCAGCAATATTTACAACTAGTGGAACAACAGGTATTTCAAAACTTGTTGTCTACACACAGAAAGGATTTTTAAACAATTGCGCAAGCTGGCAAGCGTCAAATGCCTATGACTGCGACAAAACAGGAGGAAAAACCTTCATCGACATTCTACCTCACACTATAAGTATAAGAGCATACTTCAACGCAATATGGACAGGTAAGCCGCTTTGTTTTGTCACCAGCGATTCCATCAAGAAGACCCCAGAAAAAATTTTGCCACATCTTGCAGAGATAAAACCAGAAGTCCTTAACTTAGGGCCATCCAGTTTCAAGGTTATCTGTGAGTTCATCCAAACATTTCCAGAGATAAAAGACCTTGTTTTTTCAAAACTGCATACAATACTTTCAATAGGAGCACCCTATAGTCCTACAATAGCACAACACTGCAAAGAAACATTTACTCTCACACTTCACAATGGATTTGGAACAACCGAGACACAACTAGTCTGTTCAACAATTCTCCAAACGCAGCCACCCGATATAAAAAACATGTCGATAGGTGTTCCCTACGCAGGAGTAAAAATAGGTTTAAAACACTTTGAAAACGCTCTCTACTTACTGTATATAAACACCCCATATGGCCATGCATTCACACTCCAACACCAAACAGGCAAAAAACACAAATCAACTCCATATTACAAGACAGGAGATCTTGTCAGATACCATGATGGTCAACTGTACTACCACGGAAGAGAAGAAAAAGATTACATCAAAAATGGATATGGGGCAAAAATACCACTCAGCCTCATGGAGCAGCGTTACAAAGAACTCTACAAATTCGCACAACATATAGAATATTACCCCTATGAGATCAATACTTACTCCTTTGGCATTGCAGCAATGATATTTCTTAAATCAGACAATCTTGCCAAAGGACCAGTGCAGGATAAAAAAACAAAAAAACACTTTGAAAAACTCATCAAATCACTTAACAAACAACTCAAAAAAACACTTGAGCCATTTGAACATGAACAACAAAGCATCACGAGATTTCTGCTGATAAATGATTTGCCAAAAACTGCAAAAGGAACAATTTCAAGATATAAGATACATACAAAATATGCAAATGAACTCGACTATCTAAAACATGATAAAATAGATAATCATGGCGTTGTAGAAACACAATCAATTGATATGAAACTCAAATCGCTTTTACTGAATCTGCCGATATTAAAAATCACACTTTTTAGAACACTGCTGCTAAAGATTTTCTTGAGAAAAAACAACAATAAAACAGGAGAATCCCAATGAAAAAAAAGACGATACATGTTGCCCAGCTAGTCAGTGAACCATTGGGATGGGGCTCAGCAAAAGACGTTTTTCCAATAATACTTCACAACCATAGTTGGAGAACAGATGACACAACCTATCAGATAGTCGTTGAAAACATCACAGACAAAGACATCATAAAAGGTCAACTCACCACCCAACGATATGATGTCTTACTTGTACCAGGCGGAGGAGTAGGCGATGGCGAGTGCATTCTAAGAGGAATGCCTATTGGTATGAATACAAAAAAATGGAAAACTCACATACAACACTTTGTCAAAGATGGAGGAGGATACGTAGGAATATGTGGCGGGGCAGCTCTTATGACGGATCTTAACACAGAATCTGAAAAAATCCCAAAGACAATACTTGAATCACTCTATAACCGTAGCTCACTACACCTTTCAGCTGTTTCTTCATACTACCCACATATCTGCACACCATTTAATCTCATAGATCCGCCAGAATACAAAGGAGCAATATCCTATGTATTCTCTTTTGCGCCAGGCATAACAAAAAACCGAGAACACATCATAAATGGAGGAGTCCCAATAGAATATACAATAGATACAAATCATCCCTTTTTCAAAGGCTACAACAAGGATACATTAAAAATGCGTTGGTGGGGAGGACCAGCATTACAACTACCGGATAAGACCAACACAACAATACAGCCAATTGCCTACTACCCAAACCACGACCTCTCAGACCATCCAGATACCTGCATCAAGACTTGGAAATATGTAGGAGGACTAAAAGGACTTGTAAAGGGATTTTACAAAAGTTTGTGTTTGCCAAAGCAGATTCCAACACTAAAAAAACTCTTCTACACAGCATATCTTGCTGAAGGATGGAAGCCAACACATCATACTGTACAACTTGACCATCAAAACAAAGCTGCAATCACACTAGAAACCTATCCAAACAAACATCAAGGAAGAATAGTCCTTTGTGCAGCACATCCTGAATATATGGTTTGGGAAGGCGGAAGAATAGAAGAAGAAACAAGCGACAAGACTACACTAGGCTCAGGACATCATCGATGGCATGATATACAACCATTAAGTAAAACAAAACAAAAAGAATTTACCCACACCTGGTGGGTCGTACGCAGAATGATTGCATGGGCGGCAAAAATAGAAGATCTTCCTCCAATAAAAACAAAAGAAAACACAAAAACAATCCAAGAAATCATCGATAAAAAAATATGTTGGGACGGAACACTTTTACACAATATGGATATGATCTGATATTTTAAAAATTTTAATAAATCTAATTAGATATATTTATAAAACTTTTTTAAGCTACTCTTTCTTCTCCTTTCTTGCTGGTTGTAATGAAAGGACGCACCATCAACCCAGGAAAAGCAAGTGGAAAAGCACTCGTGAGCACAGAGCCTATTGGATTTTACGGAGGAGTAGACCTTAACACCGGAATCGTCATCGAAAAAGACCATCCACTTGAAGGACAAAACGTCAAAGACACAATCCTTGTTTTTCCTTGTGGTAAAGGAAGTACAGTTGGCTCCTACATCATCTATGGCCTAAAGAAAAACAACGTTGCACCAGCAGGAATTATTAACAAAGAAACAGAAACAATCGTTGCAACAGGAGTGATTCTAGCAGATATCCCAACAATCGATCACATCGACATCGATACCATCAAAACAGGAGACACCATCACCATGGATGCAGAAAAAGCAACAGTAGAACTTACAAAAAACTAAAACAACGCACGCATACTCCACGTTGTACCAATACCACTAATCTCAACTTCTACCTTATCTCCATTTTCTGTCCAAGAAAGAGTACCATCAATCTCTGACTGACCAAGCTTCATACCAACATAGGAAGGAAACTTCCACACTTTATTATACGGAGTAGACACAGAGATATCACAATCAAGTTCTAAATCAGTACCATACAACAACGACTGACTCACCAGATACAACGGATTCCAACTCACCTTTGATGACAACGAATACTCAGCAGGCATCTTCACAAACGGAAAGATCTTAGGATCCTCCATCTTGATATCAAGATTTGTATTATGAAGTTCAGTCACTCCATCCTCAGTGAACAACAGACATGTTCCAAAAGGACTCATAGACGTTGCCTTACTCGTCAAATATTGGGGAGTAGGAAGATACTGTGACACATACAACGACCAGCCATTATCAAGACTAAAATAGCCCCAATCCCAGCCATCGATTGCTTGTTTTATCACATTTTTAGGCGACCACGAATGCTCATGATGCCCATTTCCTTCAACATAAAACTCTTCACCATCAATCGAAATCGTACCCGATACATTACAGCCACTAAACAAATAGTTGGCAAGAGAACTCTCTGATTTGTCAAACGCACGAGAACCAATCGTCCACATCGGAAGATTCTCAGCAACAAAATCAAGATCGATAATAATCACATGTTCCTCATCAATATCCATATCCTCAGCATGCACATGCCAATTAGGATACTCACCTTCAGCCCAGGAATCTTCAAACTGCACACTCACACCAGGACTGCTTGCCGTCAGCGTACCAGACCTAAAGATATTCAGATAACGAACCTCATTTTTCATACCGCCCAATACTTCGCCCTCATCACCAAAAAGAGAGACAACTAACAAATCAGGCTTATTGGAGCCAAAAAGATCACCTGCTGCCATATGATTAAATGACACTGCAACAGACCAATTTTTCAACTCAGAATTAGGGCTATCAAAGACTGCACTATAATACCACCACTCACGACCAACAAGCAACTGGTCGTAATGGCGCCCTTCATCTTCAGGAGAAACCTCTTTACGATTCGAAGGAACCAAAGAAGTAGGCGGATTAGGAATTGGTGGTTCTTCAGGGACAACCACATCAGTGTCATCACCAAGTGGATCAACCACATCATCAACAGGAGTCTCAAGATAGCCAGCCTTAATCAAAAACACGCCAGAAAGCAGCACTAAGGCGACAACAATGACAACATCAATCTTCTTGAGTCTCATACTATGACTTCTCCACCACGATATCTTATCAACAACACACTTTGTATAAAACAGTATTAATACTTTCTTTGACAACTGATACCCACAGGAGCACAATAACACCCAAATTCAAAGCATATCATTAATAAAGACTGGGCTATTACAAGCAAAAAAACCAGGGGGCAAAGCCATCATGGTAGAGAAAAAAACAATACAAGAAACATTTAAAGAACAACTCAGCTGGATACAAGACCAAACAATACAAGAAAAAGTCATCAACGTCTGGCATACTGCTGCAACACAAGGAGAATGGAGCAGCCTAGATGACGTACCTTTCACCCTGCTCATCCCAAACAGTGGAAAACTCACCGATCATACCAAACGAGTCACAAACCTTGCAAAAAAAATCAGCGAACAACGAGACGAAGACCTCAATATTGACTACCTCATCGCAGGAGCACTCCTTCATGATGTAGGAAAACTCTTAGAATATGATCACAGCGGAGCAGAAATCGTCAAAAGTGATTTTGGTACACGATTCCGCCATCCAGTCAGCGGCTCAAAACTCGCGTGGCTTGAAGGACTGCCCGATGAAATCGTCCACATCATCTACGCCCACAGTCACGAAGGAGACAAACTCCCCAGAACACCAGAATCAGTGATTGTCAACCACAGCGACTTCATAGACTTTCACATCAAAAAAGCATTACTTTAAAAAATTAAAAAAATCCCTTGCTAAAAAAACAAGGGAACATCTCTTATTTTAACTTAGAAACAATCACTTTGATCTTATCTGATCGGCTGTCTTTTTGAATCAAATCAACCTCACTTATCCTTACACGTGCAAGGGGGCCGATTTTATCTTGGAATTTCTTAGAAAGTTCATCTATAATCAATTGTTTTTTGGTCTTATCAATACTACCTAAAACCACAAGGATCTCTATGTCATCAATACTGTGCTGAATAATCTGAAACTGTTTGATTTCAAATGAACAAAACTTCTCCATAGTTTTTGCAGGGATGCCAGTAACAGCAAGAGGCGAGAGAGTTGAACCGTCAGATAGATAAATCAATTCAGAAGCACGACCTTCAATCTGCTTGATCATCTGAGAAGTGATGCCACAACTTGTCTCATTTTTAATAGGAATCAAAATATCATCAATGCCCTTATATCGAATGATTGGTGTTCCTTGACCGTATAATTTGGTAATCACAGAGTGACCCGCACAATTAAAGTCCACTGCCACATCCTCATCATCTAAAATCTCCATGTAGATAAAATCAGAGTTGAGATGATAATCTCCCTCAAGGCATTCAAATCCAAGAGGGCCACCTTCGGTCGTACCATAGACATCAAGGATTCTTGCATCAAATACGTCTTCAACATATTTCTTTGTATAAGGATCAAGCATCGATCCTGAAGAAAAAAGAAATTTAGGGTTCACATTACTACCCAAGCCTTTGTTTTTTAGATCAGCAAGCTGGCGGAGCATATTAGGATCGGTTCCAATGTATTCTGGTTTAAATCTGTCAAGATTATCCATGATTTCTGCTGGGTCTAAGCCAAGATGAAGATACCTAATATTATCAAGTGAGATGAACCTATTTAGGATTGGAACAGCACTATCGACAAAAAAAGCATTTTCTGCACTACCCGGCTCAACGTCAATAATCTGAGCAACTCTAGAAGTCCTCCAGCTTCCCCCATAGGCTTTTAGGATTCTTGCAAAAGCAATAAGACTCTTGATTGCAGAGAACCTATCAACATACATAAACATAGGTTTGCCAGTCGATCCTGAAGTTGAGAGAAGAAAACCACTGTCACAGTCAAAACTTCTTGGAGTAATCTTATCTGGGAAATGTGAGCGGATATCATCTTTTGTTATGAATGGAAGCTTAGTAATGTCATCAATGGAGTTGATATCGTTAGGTTTGACCCCTGCCTTTTTATATTTCTCATGATACAGGGGCACCTGATAAGCATAGGAGACCATCTCTTTGAATCGTTTGGTTTGGAATCGTTTTAATTGTTCTTCATCAAAATTCCATAATCTATTGATGTCTGCAAGATATGATGAAGCGATTTTAAATATCAATTTTGGGCTGACAAAACTACTCATAATCCTTTTGTTTCTCCTATCAAAGTTTTTAGGTGAAAATAGCTTTTGTACCAGATATACTAACTTTATATATTAAGATTTACTTTAGGTTTTTATCGATAAAATGGAGCAGTAAAAAAATATGAGTGCTTTTACAATGATTCGTAGTTTTCTTGCAATGAAACTTCATGAAAAATATTCACGCGAGCATATACTGAAGTTGCAAGAAAAAAAATTTCGAAAAATGCTTAAATACTCATATAAAAACTCAGAGTTTTATCGCAATTACTATTCCTCAAAAGGAATCAAGGAATCTGATCTGGATACCATAGACATAGAAAACATACCACCTGTTGATAAAGCACTTATAATGGATCATTTTAATGAGTTGTTAACTGTCTCTGATGTAACCCAACAACAACTCCTTGATTTTTTAGATAAAAGCGAAGATGCAAATAATCTCTTCTTAGATAAGTACCATGTCATCCATACCTCAGGGTCATCATGTAAATTGGGGCTTTTTGTCTACTCAAAAAAAGAGTGGGACACCTTCTACCCTTATATCACAAAACTTTTTCCCTTCAATTTTAGAAGAAGCAAGTCATGCTTTGTTGGTGCAACCGGAGGACATTTTACGGGAAATAGTTTTATTTCTTGGAGTAAAAAAGGTATTGCTAGCTTTTTTAACAAACCTCTCATTTTAGATATCAACGACTCAATTGATGGACTCATCAAAAAAATAAATGATTTTCAGCCAACCATTCTTGGCGGCTATTTTAACGGAATAAAAGTCTTAGCACAAAAACAAGAATCCGGTGAGCTTCATATTTCTCCAAAAATACTTACTAACTGTGGAGAAGGCATCAATGCAAAGGACAAAGAATACATCGAAGAAGTGTTTGGAGCAAAGATGGCTAACCTCTATGGATTCGCTGAATGTGTTGTTTCTGGTTTTGGAAGGGATGAATATGATGGAATCTATCTGATGGATGATATCTGCATGATTGAGATAAAAGAAGACCATATTCTTTTGACTAATCTTTTTAATAAGACAGAACCACTTATTCGCTATCGAATAGACGATTATCTAAAACTTAAAGAAGATGTGAACAAAAAACTACCTTTTACTCTTGTTGAAAATATCGTGGGCCGTGTGGAATTTGTCATCTGGTTTGAAAATGATGATGGGAACATGGATTTTATTCATCCCTTGGTCTTTGCTGATTTTTTTGTCAGTGGTCTTGATAGGCTACAAGTGGTCATCACAGGCAAGAAATCCTTTGATTTTAGAGCGGTCATCAGCTCAGAAGACAAAGAAGTTGTAAAAGCAAAAATCCGAGAGGCCCTAAATAAAATACTTGCTGATAAAAAGTTTTCATCTGTTGATTTTTCCATTGTTGAGGTGGAGAGAATCGATGCTGATGAAAAAACAGGTAAATTCAGATTGGTCACAACGCAATCATAATTGCTCAAAAACAGAGTCATTATTTATTTTTTTAATACTTGTTTGTAAAACAAAACAAACAAAATTTTACTAGTACAAAATAAAGATTAATTGTTGTAAATAAATTATAAATTAAATAATTAACAATTGTTAACTCTATAAAAAAAATGTAAAGATATTTAAGTTTTATTTAAAACTTTAAATGTTATAACCTAAAGGCTTAATAACGACTTTTTCATAATTGCATGAAGACAACTACGCAATCATACAGATTAAAAAATATCATATCGCTGATAAACGTAGGAGACAAAAAAATGGCAAAAAAATTCTTTCTTTACACAAATTGGACCTGCATCAGACGAAAACTAGACACACAAAAAATTGCAAATTATCTCAAAGCCAACAAACAAGAAATCGTCGACGATCCCAGAAAAGCAGATGTCATCATCTACGTCACCTGCTCAACATTTAACAAAAGAACCGAACAAGCCATACAACAAATCCAAGAGCTCAAAAAATATGATGCAGAACTCATTGTTGCAGGATGCGTGCCAGGGATGGACCCAGAACGACTCTCCGAAGTCTTTGATGGAACAACACTGGTCACAAAGGAAATAGAAAAAATCGATGACATCTTCCCAGAACACAAAGTCAAATTCAAAGACATACCAGATACCAACATACCCTGGGAAAACAAAAACAAAGACAAACCCCTTGATGCAATGAAAGATATGCTTTGCCAATCACAACTCATAGAAAACTCCTACAAACAAATCTTTAATGCACTTCGAGAAACCCCCCTTCTAAACACAGCACCAGTCAACTGGTATGGCTCAGCAGAAGACGACCTCTATTACGTTAGACCAGCACGAGGATGCCTTGGAAAATGTAGCTACTGTGCCATCTGGAAAGCAATAGGAAAACTACAGAGCAAACCAATGGAAGTCTGCATCGAAGAAATGAAAAAAGGAATAGCAGAAGGCCACAAAACAATCATCATTGATGCTGATGATATCGGAGGATACGGAACAGATATTGGAACAACATTTACCGAACTTCTCAGACAACTCACCAGCATTCCAGGAGACTACCATGTCGATGTCCACTACATCCACCCAAAATGGCTTGTCAAATACATCGATGAACTTGAAGAAATCGTCAAAGAAGGAAAAATACGGAGGATACTTTCAGCAATCCAATCAGGAAATGAACGAATACTTGGACTCATGAACAGATATAAAAACGTCGAAAAAATCCAAGATGCCTTTCAAAGACTCCAAGCAGCAAATCCACACCTACTACTAGAAACAGAATGTATCTGTGGATTTCCAAGCGAAACAAAAGAAGAATTCCAAGACACCCTAGATTTTATCGTCAATCAAAAAGTACGATGGGGAGTCATCTTTCCGTTCTCCTGCAAGACAGGATCAAAAGCAGAAACAATCGATCCAAAAATACCAGATGAAGAAATCATGGCCCGCATACATGAAGGAAAAAAATATCTCAAAGAAGCAGGATACGATGTGCGCTATGCTAAATTCTTCAAAAAGAGATCACAAAACATCATCGTCTTTAGCGATACAGAATTTATGACAAAATTTAGAAAAAAATATTCTCCACGAGGCAAAAAAACTGAGGACAACCAGCAATAACTTACATCTTAGGAAAAAATACTAAATCAACTTCATCTCCCTAAGATAGCTTGAGATAATCTGCATAGCTTCATCATAACTTACATGAGGACAATATCCTAACACTTTGTTTGCCTCATCAATAGACACCTTCTCACGGTTAGAAAAAATCTCAACAGCCATAGGAGTTACAATCGGATCTCTGCCTGAAAGCCTATTAAAAAACAAAAAAAGATGCCCAAGAGCCAAGGCAACAGACTTAGGAAGACTCAACTTCACCGACTCATCAAGCAAATGGGCTAAATCGTTGAAATATTTGCCCCACGTCGTCTCATTATCTCCATCAGTGATATTAAAGACGCCACCATCGATTCCAGGCAGAAAACCAGCAAGAAGCAAAGCATCCACTAAATTTTCAACATAGGTATGATGAAATACGCCTCTTCCCCCATCAACCAGAGTCAACCTACCACGCTTCAAAGACAAAAGAGGGCGCATCACCCACATGGCTTGACCTGGACCAAACACATTACCTGGGCGCAGCACAACCAAGGGAAAGTCTTCTAGCTTATGTTTCTCTAACAACCAATCCAAAGCAAGGTCCTTTGTTGCCCGATACAGATTATTAGCCTTTTTTTTCTCATAGGGAATATGGCCAAGAAACACAAAACGACTCAGAGAACTGCCACAGGCATCAGCAACATTTTTAGTCCCCTCAAGATTTATTTCAAAAAACTTAGCCTTAGGACCAAAATCCTTTACAAAAGCAGCACAATGAAACACCACATCAGCATCACCAAACACCTCAGACAAATCCTCTTTTGAAGAAATATCTCCCATCACATACTCAACGCCGTCAACAGGCTCTAAAGGACTCTTACAATCAAAGCCAACAACACAATGCCCCTCCTTTAGCAGACGAGGCACTAAAAAACTGCCAATGTACCCACTGCTTCCTGTTACAACACACTTCACAACTCGCCCTCCAAACCAGAACTCTTCTTTTTTAATAAGAAAGAATCAATAGGGCCAAGAGCAGTTGAATGAACCTGGCCAATAACATCAAACCACTTGGAGAGATCCACACACTCCGAATCGATTCTCACCAAAGAATTCTCACAAACAGCACGCACCAAAACAAC
>Ga0207831_100341_pt1 | contig 17968 bp, 13 predicted proteins | sample TtanPargueraPR_7_FD_187741 | JGI IMG/M metagenome (GOLD analysis project Ga0207831, IMG submission 187741) | Aerobic enrichment media microbial communities from Bioluminiscent Bay, La Parguera, Puerto Rico - Tt and M1 (2) (SPAdes) | ecosystem: Environmental > Aquatic > Marine > Unclassified ... | reverse complement strand
AATAACGGGCGGAGCAGGCATCCCCCGGCACAGAGCCGAATATATATGGTGGTGACCGCAGCCGAACGAGCGGGTCACAAAACGGTTCTTGCAGTCGATAATGCGGTCTTCGGGCTGGCGCTCGTTTTCTTCCGGGATATCATTGATCAGCGAGATGGAACCTTCCGCTCCTTCTTCCACGGCAACGGTGGCGGGGCGTACCTTGAGGGTTTCTGCGTCGATATACCGGGCGTTTTTCAAGTACAGGGTCATGCGAACCTCCCTGGCTATGCCGTTTTTTTGCCTGCGGGCGTTTCGTTTTTCTTTTTCGGTTGTTCCAGAGGCAGCGAGTAGCGTCTTTTTCCGTCGTACTGGGTAAATGCGTTGGATATGGCCGGGGCGGTGGCTATGCAGCCGATTTCCCCCACGCCTTTTGCTCCATACGGTCCTTCCGGATCGTTGCTTTCCACACCGATGACTTCAATCTTTGGCAGTTTGTGGATTTTCGGGATGCCGAGACGCATGTATTTTTCCGATGTCAGACGGCCTTGTTCCTGCGGCACTGTCTCATAGAGCGCATAGCCAATGCCCATTGCCACGCCGCCTTCGATCTGCCCCTGAAAAAGGTTCGGGTTCATGATTCTTCCTGCGTCATGGGCCGCAATGAGCCGGTCCAGCCGTCCGTTCTCGTCCAGCAGGGCGAGATTCACTGAAAAACCATAGGAAATATGGCTTATGATTTTGCCGGGTTCTCCCTCGGCGTCGGTATAGTCACAGATGAATTCGCCTTCATAACGCCTGCCGGCAAGTTCCGTCAGAGTCGCATGTTGTAAATCCGCACGCAGTTTTTCCGCGGCCTTGATGACTGCACGGCCGAGCATCAGGGTTCCCCGGCTGGCCGTTGTCGGACCGCCGATGGCTTCGGACGCGGTGGTCACACGCGGGTGGATGGGAACGGAAGTATCCAGTTCTGCGGCTTCACGCAGTACCTGCATGGCAATGGTGTGTACGCCTTGCCCCATCTCGGTCCAGCCGTGATCCAGAGTAATGGACCCGTCCGGGTTGATTTCCAGAATGGCCTTGCTTTCCTCTATCAGTCCGTTACCCATGCCGCAGTTTTTGATGGCACAGGCCAGCCCTGCGTAATGGGCGGTTGCAAATTCGTTGCGCACGGATTCAAGGCATTGGCGCAGTCCCACGCCTTTGCCCAGCACCTGCCCGGTGGCGACCATGCGCCCTTCGTCCAAAGCATTGTCGTATCGGAACTGCCAACGGTCGAATCCGCCCCTGGCGCACAGTTCGTCAATGAGGTTTTCCACGGCGAACGTGACCTGATTGACCCCGAAACCGCGCATGGCGCCACAGGGGATGTTGTTGGTGAACACTGCCTTGGCTTCGATATCCACATCCGTGAAATGGTATGCGCCTGAAGCGTGTGTGGCCGCCCTGGCCATAACCGGTCCGCCCACGGAAGCGTAGGCCCCGGTATCACCGAGAATACGGGCATACAGGGCTGTAAGCATGCCGGATTCGTCACAACCGATCTCAAATTCCATGATGGCTGGGTGGCGTTTGGGATGCATGCGTATGGATTCCGGTCGAGAAAGCTTGACCTTTACCGGGCATTGCAGGTGATGGCAGAACAGGGCCGCATGTCCCTGGGCGGTCATGTCCTCCTTGCCGCCAAAGGCGCCGCCGCAGTCCACCAGCACGACTTCCACATCCTGCTCGGGCAGGTTCAGCATGCCAGCGATTTCATGGCGTTCACGATATGGTCCCTGACTCTGGGAATAGGAACGCACGCCGCGCTCCGTGGGTTCGGCCACACAGCATTCGGTTTCCAGAAATCCGTGATCAATGGCTTGGGTTTCAAACGTGCCTTTGGCCGTATATGCCGATTCGTTCAGCGCTTCGCGGATGTCGCGGCCTCGTTTTACTTCCTTCCTGATGAGCAGGTTTCCATCTTCATGTATCCTGATGGGGCTGGTTTCCGATTCCCGCATGTCGGTGAGCGGTTCCAGAATTTCGTATTCCACCTCGATGAGCACCGCCGCAGCACGGGCCTGATCCTCGGTTTCGGCCACTACGCCAGCCAGTACGTCACCAATGTAGCGGGTGGTTTCCCCTACATCCACCATCAGGGGCCAATCCAGTATGAGCAGCCCCACATTGCGATTGCCGGGGATGTCCCTGGCCGTGAAAACACGAATGACGCCCGGCGCGTTTTCAGCCTTGCTCAGGTCAATGGAAAGCACCCGTGCGCGGGGATGGTCGGAGAAACGCAATGCACCGTGCACCATGCCTTCGAGCCTCAGGTCGTCCACAAAAGGCTTTTGTCCCAATGCGCGTTCCACAGCCTTGTATTTCGGGCTGTTGACACCGATGCCGGGTGCTACTTCGAAGTTTACTTCGCGGTCTTCCCGAAGAGCTGCGGCAGCTTCAAGCACCGCGTCCACGATTTTGACATACCCTGTACAACGGCACAGATGTGGCCGAACGGCCTTGGTCACCTCTTCACGGGTGGGGTCTGGATTATTTTCCAGCAGTATTTTCGTGCGGGTCAGAAAACCGGGGGTGCAGAAACCGCATTGCACCGCACCTTTGGCCACAAAAGCACGGCCAAGGGTGCGGCGAAGTTTTTCCGGGAATCCGTCAATGGTCACTACCTGCGCATTTTCCACCTTGCGCATGGGCGTTGAACAGGACAGGACGGCCTTGCCGTTCATTTCTACAAGGCAGGCTCCGCATGCGGCCTGCCCTGAACAGCCATCTTTGACCGAGGTGACGTTCATGTCGTTCCTCAGCCAGGAAAGGAGCGACGCTTCCGGGTCGCCGCTGTATTCGACCTGTTCTCCATTCAACGTGAGCCGTATCAAGATTCCTCCCTTGCGGCGTTTACAGCACGCGGGGTGTAGCGTTTTCCAGCAGGCGTTGCAGCATGTCGGCCGGATTTTTCATCTTGGCCAGGAACATCATGGCCGCAATGATGTACGGCTTGTAGCTTGCCTGTTTGTATTGGGGAGCCCGATAACGGTCGAAGACCGAAGCCTCCACCTCGCCATGCTCGCATGAAACACCGGAGATATCCGCAGGCAGGCAGTGCATATACAGTCCCGAACCGTTGTAGGTGGTCTGCATGAGTTTTTCCGTGCACTCCCAGTCCATGTGTTTTTTGTTCTGGCCAAGCAGTCTTTTTTCCAATGCGTCAATGCCGTCCCAGTCGCCCTTGCCGTAAAGGTCGGTGCGTTCCTGCATGGCGGCAAAAGGCGCCCAGCTTTTGGGATAAACGATGTCCGCATCGGCAAAGGCTTCTTCCATGGAGTTGGATTGTACAAAGGAACCGCCGGATTCCGCTGCGTTGCGTTTGGCCACTTCCAGCACCTCGGGCATGATTTCATATCCTTCGGGGTGGGCCAGATGCACTTCCATGCCAAAACGGCTCATGAGACCGATAACGCCTTGGGGAACGGACAAGGGTTTGCCGTATGACGGGGAATAGGCCCATGTCATGGCGACCTTGCGGCCACGGAGATTTTCCACACCGCCGAAATGATTGATGAGGTGCAGGGTATCGGCCATAGTCTGGGTGGGGTGGTCTATGTCGCATTGGAGGTTGACCAACGTGGGGCGCTGTTCCAGCACGCCTTCTTCAAACCCCTGCTTAACTGCGTCGGAAACTTCATGCATGTAGGTATTGCCTTTGCCGATGTACATGTCGTCCCGGATGCCGATTACGTCCGCCATAAAAGAGATCATGTTGGCGGTTTCGCGGACGGTTTCGCCATGGGCAATCTGGGACTTGCCTTCATCCAGATCCTGAACTTCCAGTCCCAGCATGTTGCAGGCGCTGGAAAAACTGAAGCGGGTACGGGTGGAATTGTCGCGAAATACGGAGATGCCCAGCCCGCTGTCGAAGATGCGGGTCGAGATGTTCTGTTCGCGCAGGCCGCGCAAAATATCAGCCACGGTAAAGGTGGCCGCTATTTCGTCGTCGCTTTTTTCCCAGGTGAGAAAAAAGTCGTTGCCGAACATCTTTTTGTAGTCCAGCCGGGCGAGGTCCTTGATCATTTCGCGGATGCCGCATTTGTCCATTGTTATTTCTCCTGAAGATTAGGGCACTATGTGCGTTCCGGCGCCACCGTCGATGGCCTTGCCGATGGTTTGGGGATCGGTAATGATGACTCTTTCGCCGCCGGCGCGGATGAAATCCAGCGCCGCTTGCACCTTGGGGGCCATGCTGCCGGGAGCAAAATGGCCCTCCTCCAGATATATTTGCATTTGGTCTGCCTTGACCGTTCCAAGATCCTGTTGTTGTGGTGTTCCAAAGTTCAGGGCCACGCAGGGAACTGCCGTGGATATGACCATGAGCGGTGCCCCAAGCTTTGTGGCCAGCAGGCCTGTGACCAAATCCTTGTCAATGACGGCGTCCACGCCCAACAAGCCCTGAGCCGTATCCATGACCGGGATGCCGCCGCCTCCGGCCGTGACAACATGGAAACCTGCGTCCAGCAACGTCTGCACGGCGGGTGTCTCCACGATGTCTACCGGTTTGGGAGATGCTACCACGCGGCGGAAACCCCGGCCAGAGTCCTGTTTGAGAATCCAGTCCGGGTGCAACGCTTTCAGGTCGGCCACAGCGCCGGGTTCGTAGAATTCGCCCACAGGTTTGCTCGGATCGTCGAAGCCTGGATCCGTGGGGTCCACTGTGACCTGTGTGACGATGGTGGCCGTTTCACCGGATAAGCCGCGTTGGCGCAGTTCATTGGCCAGAGCCTGCTGAATCTGGTAACCGATAGCTCCCTGCGTATCCGCTACGCAGGAAACCAAGGGAACCATGTGCAGGCCGGCGTATTGCCGCGCAAGTTCCGAACGGAGCATAATGAAGCCTACCTGTGGTCCGTTTCCGTGGGTGATGACCACCTGATACCCGGCCGCGATGAGATCGGCTATGTAGCGAACCGTATCGCACACTGCCTCATATTGATCCTCCACGGATTTCCGGCTGGGATCACGTATCAGGGAGTTGCCGCCCATGGCGACCACTGCGAGTTTTCGGGCCATAGACCAACGCCTCCCGGCTTACTTGTTGTTATCCACGTATACGGTGGGCAGTGCCGCGTAGACCGCCGCGCAACGCACCAGATCGGCTTTCCATGTCTTTTCATTGGGAGCGTGGGCCTGCGCTTCCGCACCCGGTCCGAATCCAACGGTAGGGATGTCGAACATGCCGGTGATGGAAACTCCGTTGGTGGAAAAGGTCCATTTGTCGATTCTCGGCTCCTTGTCGAACAGGGAGCGATAGGACTCGGCCATGGCCTGCACTGCGGGGTGTTCTTCCGACACGACCCAGGACGGGAAATAGCAGTCCGTGGGATAAACGAGGCCAGTGTAAGCCGGAGTGTCATACGTATACATGGAGACTTCGGCTTTGGCTTCGCGTGCTGCGGGAAGATCGCGAATCTGACTCAGGGCCAGTTCCCTGTCTTCGCCGGCAGTCAGGCGGCGGTCGATGGAAATGGAACAACCATCCGCAACCGCGCAACGCGAAGGGGAGGTGTAGAAAATTTCGGACACGGTCAGTGAGCCTTTGCCAAGAAAATCGTCATCCTTGAGGCGGGTGTGGAGGTCTTCAAGTTCGGCCAGGATTTTGCCCATACGGAAAATGGCGTTATCTCCACGTTCCGGGGCCGAGCCGTGGGAGGAAATCCCTTTGACGTCCACGCGGATTTCCATGCGTCCCCGCTGGCCGCGGTATATGCCGCCGTCCGTCGGTTCGGTGGAGACCACGAACTCAGGCTTGAGGCCCAATTCCCGGACGATATATTGCCAGCAAAGTCCATCGCAGTCTTCTTCCTGAACGGAGCCGACCATGACTACCGTGTATTCCTTGTCCAGTCCGAGATCCTTGATGATTTTGGCCCCGTAGACCATGGAGGCCATGCCGCCTTCCTGATCCGACGCCCCGCGCCCGCCGATGCATTCATCGTCTTCAAATCCCTTGTACGGATCAAACTCCCAGTTATCGCGTTGGCCGATACCCACGGTGTCCACGTGGGCGTCAAATGCGATCAACCGTTTTCCTGACCCCAGATAGCCAAGAATGTTGCCCATGGGGTCGATTTCAACTTTGTCAAAACCGACTTTTTCCATTTCCTGCTTGATACGCAGAACAACATCTTTTTCCTGACAGCTTTCGCTCGGGATACTGATCATGTCGCGTAGAAACGCGGTCATGTCCGGTTCATACTGTTTGGCTAGTTCGTTGATTTTTTTGAAATCGATTGCACTCATGGCGAAATTCTCCTTGTTCTATTGGCGTACGGATCGTCGCATCGTGTGATTCCGCATTGTGGAAGGACTGACCTAATATGTGTATATTTGGACCCTAAGTAGTTGAGTTAGCAAAGACAAGGCCAAGTTGCAGAAATCGTCTGTTTTCAATTGCTACAAATTGTTAATTGCCCGTATTTTTGGGATATAATCAGATGCGAAATGAAAAAGGATGATTATCAAAATGATTATTGTCTCAAGATGATAAAAAAGCTGGAACCGTTAATAAATGTATGAGAGGGCGGGGCGTTCCGGGCATCCTTCAAAGGCGTTCTTACCGGTTCTCTCAAAATGAGAGAGATTTCGTGTTTCGTAATATGTAATTTATTGTATAGCCCTTGATAAACAAGGTTTTTTTGTGCTGGGCTGTAGGAGAAAATGCGCGAGCGCCAGTTTTAGTGCGCAATCAGAAAAAAGCAATGCAAAAAATGAGAAAAATGGAGCATGATTTCGGCTTGAGAGCCTATTGTCGCAACAACGTTGCAGCCAATGCATCGCCTTGCTCGCCTCCGCCGCCCATACGAGCCAGTTCCTCTCGTATCTGATCCTGATTCAACCGCGTACAACGCGTGAAGGTTTCGTTGTTCTCCACTTCCTTGACGATTGAAAAATGTCGTTCAGCACGACCTGCCAATTGAGGCCAATGCGTAATAAGCAGCATTTGCTGGCGGTCTGCCAGTTCCCGCAGTTTGGCAGCCACGCTGTTCAACGTCAGGCCGCCTATTCCGGCATCCACTTCGTCAAATATCAGGGTAGGCAAGTGCTCGCCACCGTGTCCCCGCCGCAGGCTGACCAGTGCAAGCAGGAAGCGGGAGAGTTCTCCGCCCGAGGCAATTTTGTCCAGCGGCTGCGGGGGCTGGCCCGGGTTGGGAACCCACATGAGCCGTCCTTTGTAGTCCGTTACTCCCGGATGAATTTCGGTAGGCTTGAATTCGTATTCCACTCGCACGTGTTCGGAAAAGCCCAGATCCGTCAACTCGGCTTCAATGCGCAGGCAAAGTTCCCGAGCAGCTTTTTTGCGGGCTTTGTTCAGAATGTCCAGTGATTCCGAAAGAATTGCACAGACCTGTGCTTCCTTTTTTTGCAACCGCTTGCGGTCGAGTGCGCAGGCGTCCAGAAACGAGAGGTCGTCGCAAATCTGCTGGAAGTGGGCTGCGATATCTCCCAATCCCCGTCCCAGCTTGCGTTTGAGTTGCGAAATTTTGAAAAGACGGCTCTCTATGTCGTCCAGCGTCATGTCACTGTCGTCTTCTTCGATATCTTCCGGATCGCGGCGGAGTTTGGATTCCAAGTCATGCAGGCGCAGGCGAAATTCTTCCACTGCGGCGCGGTCGTCCTCAAAATCCGGGTAGAGTCTGGCGATGATGTCCATTTCCCGCGAAAGCAGGGAGAACACGTCGATCAGATTGGTCTCGCCATGGATGCAGTCCAATGCCTTGCGCAGACATTCCCCGGCGCGTTCACGATCCTTGAGCGCTGATTTACGCTCTTCCAGCGCCTCTTCTTCGCCGGGGCCGGGGTTGACCTGTTCGATTTCCCTCTTTTGGAATTCGAGAAATTCACGCTGCTTGGCAATATCCTCGCACTTGCGGTCCAGCGCTTCGATTTCTTCAAGCACGGCACGCAGTTCGCCCATGGCTGCATCGCGGTGGTCAAGCAGCGTACGGTCCGGGAGAAAAGTGTCCAGAATTTCCGATTGAAAGGCAGGAGAGAGCAGTTTTTGCTGGCCGTGCTGGCTGGTATGGATGATGAGTTTGGGCCGCAGTTCCCGGACCGCATCCTGCGAGCTTAGCCTGTCGTTGATGTAGACCCGGCTGCGTCCGCTTTCCGCCGAGAGTTCCCGACGGATGATGCAGTCTCCTTCCGGTAGTACGAACAGGGCTTCGACCATTGCTTTTTCCGCACCTGGGCGAACAAGGTTACGGTCCATGCGTTGGCCCATGATGAAGTCCACGGCGCGCATGATGAACGATTTTCCTGCTCCGGTTTCACCGGTCAGCGTGTTCATGCCCGAGGAAAACTCGAGCTCTGCGTCTTCAATCAAGGCGAGGTTTTTTATCCGCAGCAATTCCAGCATGGGTCAGTCCTTGGTGGTCGAAAAAACAAAGGCGCCTGTGCGCGACACCTTGTTGTATACACGAATGATGGTCCGGGCAAAAGTGTTGTGTATTCGGTCAGCCCACAAGACGTTTTACCTTGTGGCATACTATTTCGTCGGGAACACGGTCCGAGGCTTCGAGCCGTTCCGTGGCAAAGCCTCGGTTACGATAGAACTGTCGGGCGCGAGTGTTGCGGCCGTATGTGCAGAGCGTCAGGGTCGCGAATCCCTGTTGTGCCGCCAGTTTTTCCGCATGGTCGAGCAGGGCCGAAGCCGCTCCCATACACTGGTAGTTGGGGTGGGTCCATAATTCGGCTATATAATTGCCTTTTAATTGCATGACTGCCCCTGCATTGCCGTCCACTTCCGCGATGTAACATTCATCCCATTTGCTTCGGGACAACCGGCCAATGACGTCGGTTTCCAGCACTCCCTGCACATAGGTCGAAGGCATGAAGGTCGCATAACTGCCCATGAACGATGCGCGCCAGACGTTTTCCAGAAGGGGGGCGTCTTCCTCTTGTGCCGAACGGATGGTGATCATTGGCGGAGTCTCGGATCGAGCAGGTCCCGCAGGGATTCGCCCAACAGGTTGTATCCCAGAACCGTGACCAGAATGGCCATGCCCGGAAAGAATGAAAGCCACCATGCCACGCCGAGGACTTCCTTGCCTTCTGTGAGCATGTTGCCCCAGCTTGCGTCCGGCGGCTGCACCCCCAGGCCGAGGAAGGAAAGGGAAGATTCCACGAGTATGGCCCCGGCCACGCCAAGCGTTGCGGAAACCAGCACCGGGGCCAGCGCATTGGGCAAAATATGGTTGAAGATTATGCGCATGGGGCTGGCTCCGGCAGCTTTGGCTGCCTGAACGAAATCCCGTTCGCGCAGGCTCAATGTTTCGGCTCGTATCAACCGGGCCACACCCATCCATGAAGTCAGACCGATGACGACCATGATGTTGGTCAGGCTCGGCTCAAGAAAGGCTATGACCGCCAGAATCAGGAAAAACGAGGGAAAGCAGAGCATGACGTCGACACCGCGCATGATGATTTCATCAACGAGTTTGCCGAAGTAACCGGCCACAAGGCCGAGAATCAGCCCGATGCACGAAGAAATGCCCACCGCCACGAATCCTACCCACAGGGATACCCGGCCTCCATGGAGCACACGGGTGAAAACGTCGCGACCCAGTGCGTCCGTGCCCATGATGTGTGCCGTGCTGGGAGGCTGGAGCAGATTGTCTACGTTCAGATGCGAGGGGTGGTATGGCGTGAGCCATGGGGCCAGAACTGCGGAGAGTGACATGATGCCGACCAGCACCAAGCCGATGATCAGCAGTGCGTTGCGCGAGAGGAACGAGGGGCGTTTTAAAGGCTTGCGTTTGATCATGCCTCTCTCCCGGAAAAACGGATGCGTGGGTCGGCAAGGCCATATCCGACGTCGGCCAGCAGGTTGCCCAAAAGAGTAAGCACCGCACCGAGTACGAGACTGCCCATGATCAGGGGGTAGTCTCGCGCCATGACGGCTCCGTAGAAGAGTTGCCCAAGACCCGGCAGGGCGAATATGGATTCTATGATTACCGATCCGCCGATGAGAGAGGGCACGGAAAGGCCCAGTATGGTGATGACCGGCATGAGTGCGTTACGCATGGCGTGGCGGAAAAGCACCACCCGGCTGGAAAGTCCTTTGGCTTTGGCTGTCATGATGTAGTCCTGCCGCAGCACTTCCAGCATGCTGGAGCGCATGAAGCGGGACATGCCCGCCCAACTGCCCGCTGTATAAATGAAGATGGGCAGAATCAGGTGTTTGGTGAGATCCCACGTTTTTTCAAGGGGTGACATACTGGCGAAATTCAGGGAAGTCAGGCCGGAAATGGGCAGTATGGGCCACTGGATGCCGAGCCAGAGCATGAGCAGCAAAGCCAGCCAGAAGCCGGGCATGGCAAAGCCGATGAACACGATGACAGTGGTTGTGCGGTCGAAGGCGCCTCCGCGCCACCATGCGGATGCAACTCCCAATGGAACGGCTACTAACAGCGTCAGGATCATACTAGCCACGTTCATGCCGAAGGTCAGGGGCAGGCGTTCTTTGATTTTGTCCCACACAGGACGGCGGTCCCCGGAAATGGATTCCCCAAAATCGAATTTGCTCAGTCTGACGAGCCAGCGTCCATATTGGACGTAGAGCGGCTGGTCCAGGCCATAGAGTTTTTCAAAACGGGCGCGTGCGTCCGTGTCCGCCTGCGGGTTCAGCGTGGTTACCAGATCCGTAGGCGATCCGGGTGCCAGATGGATGACCCAGAAGCTGATGACCGTGATACCGAAAAACACCACGGCGACCCACATGGATTTAATTGCAATTCGTTTGGCTATTCCAACCATGGCGAATCAATACGCCAACTTGCGCCCCGAATCAATCTGGCACGTAATATGGCCTGTTTTTCACGCTTTTGCTGTTGACATCGCCGGTACTCTTGGATAAATACCTTCTTCCCAACGACGTGGGGCTGTAGCTCAGTTGGGAGAGCGCTTGAATGGCATTCAAGAGGTCGTGGGTTCGATTCCCTCCAGCTCCACCACAAGAAAGTTAAGGGTTTCAAGCAAATACTTGGAACCCTTTTTTCGTGCATTATGGCGGATTTCAGGAATATGTCCGCTATGTGTCCGCCGCTTCCGACGGGGCCGTGCCGGTCATGGCATAGCGGGCGGCCAGGCGATCTTGAGGACCGTCTTCCAGGACGCCTTCAAGGTGGCTGTACCGGTCCGTCATACGCAGGGTCTTGTGGCCGATCATCACGCTGGTTTCCTTGAGCGTGCAACCTGCCTTCAGCATATTCGTGCAATAGGTGTGGCGGTGATCGTGGAAGTGAAGGTCATCGAAATCGAAGTTGATGCACAGTCCCTTCCAGGCCGTCTTGAGCGATTTGAATGGCGTTCCGTCCATGTTGCCGACCACGAAGTCCCCCTTGGCCCTCACGGCGCGTTTTTCCCGGTACCGCGTCAGGTGCTCCAACCGAGCCGCGAGAGCTTCATGGGTACGGGGCATGATCCTGTGGGTTCGGGTCACCCCGTTTTTGGTTCGGTGGAACGTGATGTGGTTTTCAGCAAGGTCCACATCGGCCCACTTGAGACTGAGGACTTCTTGTGTGCTGCATCCGTGCTCAACCGCAAGCAAGATCGCCAAGGGAAGGTAATGCTTCGCCCTGCGCTGACGGGCCGCCGTAAGCAGTTCTTCAATTTCAATCGGCTTCTGGGCGTTCTTCCGTTCACTGTCCTTTTCCGACAGAGAGGAAATGTCCCGTGCAATGTCTTTTTCAATCAAGTTGTGCTTCACGGCCATGGCGAACACCTGCTTGATTACGAACAAGCGCCGATTTGCCAGCACGTTGCAATTTTTGCCTTCTTTGCCCTTGGCCACCAGCTTCGCCTTGGTCTTTTCGGCTATGCCGATGCGGTAGTCCCGAATGGTATCCTCGTCGATTTCGTGAAGCAGGGTGTGCTTCCATTCCTTCAGGACAGGGGCCAGCAGGTAGCCGTACCCAGAATGGCTGGCATTGGATATTTTCCCTTCTCCCAGCTTTCGATCCCACTCGGCTTGGCAGAGCAGGGCCGCCTGTCCAAAGGTGGGCAGGGATTGCTGCTTCGGTTGCCGGGTATCCTTGGTCGGCAATCTGTCGCTGTCCAACAGGGTGCGAAGCCGGTTAGCTTCCTCTTGGGCCAGGTCTTTCCGTCTCAATGTCTTATGGTATTCCTTCTTGCCCGTTTCCGGGTTGTTGAAGTGAATAACGTAGGCTTTTCCTTTTTTAAGCGAACGTGTCGCGATAGTAACGGTAGCCACAGGCTATCCCTCCTCCGGACTGTTCGCCGCCAAGCTTCTTCGATTTTCAATGAGCGTCAGCAGGTCCGATTCCAGAACCAGCTTGCGGGATCCTATCGCGATAAAAGGCAAGGCGCCAGTCCCGATCATACGGGAAATGGTCGCTCGGTGAACACGCAGAAATCCGGCAACTTCATTAATCGTCAACAGTTTTTGTTCTAAATTCATTTAGGGCTCCACTGGATGTGGAACGTAAAGCCTCCTACCGCTTTCGCGTACCCGTTCCTACTTCTCCTTTTTGTTTGGATTTTTGTTTCTGGGCATTAGCCAACAGATCAGTTTCAAACCAATTGGGCTGTGAGAGTCAACGTTTTTGAAGGGGGTCGAAATAAATTAATGATCCAAAAATGCAGTTCATGATGGTGTAGAGGGTAAATGCAGTTTAATTAAAAAGTCCTATCTACTTATAATCGCATCATATCCGTCCGCATCGCGGCGGTTATGATGCACGGCGCTGAAGTGGGCGATTCTCGCACCGCGAAATCGTCCACTTTACCGCCCATTACCTCATAAAAAGGTAAACAGCGGATACAGAATCAAACAAAAGAACCCCGCTAAAATTTGCGGGGTTCTTTCTAATATGAACAACCAAGATAGGCGTCGGACACATCCCGTCTTCCTGCGGAATGCCCAGCCGTGACCTCGATGTCATCACGGGCTTTAGCGTCGAGTCGGGGCCATTCGCCCCCAGCCGTATCCCGTGCGGCCATTTGGAAGGCTTCCACGGATTCGTACTGGTTTGGCGGCTCAAAGCCTGTGCGATCGACATACATGCGATGGAATCGTTCATGGCGATTACTGTGCAGCGTCCACCCGCTGTCCTTTTTGGTAAAACCGCTGATTTTGGCTGCATACGATAATTTCCCCTGCCACTTATCGCCCATCCCGCTTGGCATGAGATTGTGAATCCCTGGCCTGTCGGATTGGGTGACGTAAGGCAACGCTAGTTCCAGGGCTTCTTGCTGCTTGTCAGATAGATTGTACAGCGTCCTGGGCCGTCCTCCTTTGGTCCCGTACCGAACGAGGAGACTGCGGCCTTCTTTGTTCCAATCGGAGATCAAGTCTACTTTCGCAGATTCTTCTCTGCGAAGCCCCAGCTCGTATTGTAAGCGAATCTGGGCAGCGCATCGGGGGCCATATTCATAGCCTGCTTCGTTTTTCAACTTATCGATTGCCCCCAACACGAAAGCGGGGTTAACCGCTTTGCTGTTGGGGTTGGCGATACCTCCCCGCCTGACGTCGAAAACAGCATTGGTCGGGCTGATGCTGCCGTTGCCATAGGTCTTACATAGGGTACGGGCTGCCGAGAACAGCTCGGCAATCCGTCCGTCCCCTATGTTTTCTTCTTTCATCTGCTGCGCAACCGCTGCAAAGTGTTTGTTAGAAATTTTGGTCCATTTTTGGACCCCAAATCCGGCACAGCGAAGCCGTCTTGCGAAGGCTTTTGCGTTTTGCCGAATTCGATATTGTTTTGATTTGGGGCCGGACAGGGTTGCCCTGTTCGTGCCCAGTACCAGACTGATGGATTTCATAGTGAATCTCCTTCTTGAAGTTCAGGGCAAAGCCCTGGGACAAAGCAAGTCGAACCTTCCCCGTTTGCCGGGAAATGACCTGCCTATGGCGCGAATGCGCCACACAACAACCGACACGGGACAAATCAATGTCCGTTTCCCACTGAAGGAAAATTCAAGAATCCATTTAATAAGGGGTGCCACCACGCAGACTCGTTCGTTCTGCGCGTAAAGCGGTGGCCGTGAGGGAATTTCGACAACGGCAGATTTCTAGATACCTGTCGTTTGTCCGGCGGGGATGCTGTGTTTCAGCCTGGCGTTTGGATGTGAAAGTATGCCGTTAGGAAATGAACGGCAAAGAAGTGTTTGGTGTTACGGCACGTTAGTGCCAACTTATGCGTTCATCAGTTTAGACTGGCGTCAAAACTTATGAACGCGCCTTGGGTGCGTTTTACCTCCTTCTGATTACTCAACCTGACGGGTTATGCCTTGTCATATCATCCCGGAAAATCGCCGCGCAAGGTCCGACGGGGCCTTTTTGGCACCTTTCGCCGAAGCCCCCGCTTGAGCATGACGCAAGCAGCCGCCAGGGCAAGGCCAAGCCCTTCGGGCGACGCTTCGCGATCCGGCTTTGCCCCGACAACCTTGCTTGCGTCGTGAACACCGCAGGCGACGGCGAGAGGGATGGCGGTTTCGACTCTGGCTCAATGGACGACGAGTAACGTTTGACGGCGTAGAGAGTATCAACCAAACCTAAATTTTGCTGCCAAACTGTCCAAACAACCAGAGCCACTTTTTTCTAGTCTCAAGGAAAGAGCTTACTGTCTCATATAGTTGATGATTTGAGTGCCGATGAATGCTGCAACCAAGACAATTATGATTCCTGCAATTCGAAAGGCCTTTGCTCGTCTCTCCGCCTTTTTTTCTTCCAAATACGCAAGTCGATTATTGTCAACAGTTTCTATCAAGCTGTATAAATCACGGTCCTTTTGCTCAGCCAATTTTTTATCCGTCGTGTGCATTTCCTTGACAAGAATAACACCCTCTGCCTGAAAGTTATGAACGGAGTATCTGTAATTTCCGGAGGACTCTGTATCCTTGGAATAAGTGATATTCAGAACAGCATTGCAGCCAACCCGTTGTGCTATGTATTTCAGTTCCTGTTTTGCTGAATCCAAGTCCTTATTTCGGGTATGCATATTCATTGCAAAAACGGATGTCGTCCCTGTGGGCCGGCCTTCACGACTGAAAGTAAATCCGTCAGTTGGCTCAAGGTACTTTGTTTGATTTCCTATGATTTTGAGATGTTTTGCTCGATATCCCTTGGGGGTGGCGGTTTCTTCAAAGGAAACGAACAGTCCTTCTGTGACTGAGGTTACGTCGGTCTCAAAATCCGCCGGTAGCGATACTGTGAGGGGTCGAGTTCCTCCCCCCGGTGCCAGGAATTAAAAGTTAATCCGGTAGGTTACAGCGAGTGGCCTTCCGGATCTTTTTTTGTCTAATTTTGTCCAAAAAACGTCTTTGGGGGCATCCCGGTCCCCACATGGTCCCCATGGGCATGGTCGCACTATTTATAATTATTTTAAATAGAAACATTATTAAAAATAGAACTACATTGTTTGCATGAGTGACAGGGAGGGGGATGGAAAACTAGGTAAAAAAAATTAAAATATGGTGAAATAGGGACCTTGCCATGCTGGTCATTATCTCAATACTTTGAAGGCCTCCTCCTTTTATCCCTTACTAATTATTAGAAATGATTGTTAAAAACGGTCTAACTGCCACGCCTTTTTGGGGTTGGCTTCAGCCAAGGCGATTATCTCGGAGATGACGAAATCAAGCAGATCTACTCCGATCAGTCCCTTGGCTTTTCCTTCTTCGCCAAGTTCGTCGAGATGCGTCTGCATGCCTTCCCGGGCAAACAGCGTTTTGGCCACTTTGTATACATTGGAATTGACGTGGTACAGGGCCTCTTGGATTTTAATCTCAGGCATGGCACCTGCTACAAAATGCTCGATCAAACGGAGATGCTTATTATGACTCAAACGACTTTTTCGCATTGCCATACCGATACCTCAGAGGAGTTATCTGGTACAGCCCCTTGAAATTTTGCCTTTATACTGTTTTTAAAGCCGCATGGAGTGGCCCAGACTCAAGTCAGCGTGCTATGCATCCGTATTTGGAAAAGCATAAAATTCAATTAGGCCTGGTGCGTTCGATAATATTCGATACGGATCAGAGAGACCTGTCTACCGGCTACGAGTATGCGAAAGCTTTGCATGATGCTGGTGTTTCCACCTCGCCGGGAAATCATGGGCGGTTGGTGGCGAACCAGATGATGAATCGATTTTAGAGGCCGTTGGAACACGAATGCGTTGATATGCATGAGTTGAAGACAGGAGTGATTTGCGTAATGCCTGCGAAACAGCTTGTCAAAATTGCATATTTTCTGACGGCTATCGGGTGGAATTGACCGTGCGGTTGTTTTATTGATTTTAAAAATCAATCTCAACTTCGTGGTTGTCCCATTTGCCGCGACCCGAGGCGTCTGCGCAGTGCAGATTCCCTGATGGCGCATTGGATGATTCCCCTGGGGGTTGGCCGTGAAGAGATGCGGGAGTTCGTTGTGAATAAGAGTATAGCCAGGCCTGCGGATGTGTTTTTTTATGATGATAGTCACTCCCTGTGCGCTTCGCCCTATTCGATCCCTCTGCGTTCGGAAAGGGATATTTCTCGAACATGCATCGGCCGCCGGGTTGTTTTTGTTGACGGTGGTGATTCTGTCTCCGAGAGACTGTTTCCCGTGTTTGCAAAAGCTGTGGCGGATATGGTCGTCGTTCCTCTCCAGTCTCGAACTCCGCAGGAGTTGAGCAGCCCTGATCTGGGAGTGGGAGAGGACGGCGTAGTTTTGGTTTTGGCCACAGCCCGGTATCAGCAGGTGTTGCGGGATATCTGCTCCGTTCTTACGGATCCGATGCCTGTTGTCCTGCCTACGGGTTTTTTCGTCCTTGCAGCGCCCGGAGCCACCTATGCCATACAAAAAGGGGCGTGTACGAGCTATGACGATCTTGAGGAAATGCTTTCCCGGTTCAAAGGGCGTCGATTGTTGATATGGAACCAGGGGCCGACCACCCGACATCTTTTTATCCCTGCGCTGACGCGGTTGGAAATGTTGGACGATATTGTCGGTATTGTTGACGACACTCCGAAGGAGATACCATTTCTGGGGAAGCGCCCGCAGCCTGCCGGCGACTGGATCGCCGATTTGGAGGTGGAGGCGGTGCTCGTTGCCGAGGGCGCGGCCGAGACGGCGTTTGGTCTTATCCATCCATGGGTACGCGATTGCACGCCGTTGTTGATGCATGCTTCACGGGTGGGGCCGTTCGAGGCCTTTCACTCTGTCGCCATGGCCCACCCGTTCATCGTCGAGACGGACGGCTTTATTCATGACGAAAAGGTGCAGTTCATGCCCTCGCTCCCGCTGAGCCGGGAACGATACTCCCTGTTGCATGCCGATTATCCGTACGCTTCCGATGCCCATCATGAGGAAATAACCACGTGGAGCACGACCAGCCTGCTCGGAGGCGGCTTTTCGCCGACCGATATCCAGGGGGATTTCGTGAACTGCGGGGATGGGCGGCGAAAGACCGCCTTCCAGCCTGAAGCCTGGGATTCCAAGCTGTTTCTGTTTGGAGCGAGCAGCGCATATGGCGCCTATGCGGACGACGAGAGCACCGTGGCCAGTCGGCTGCAAAAACTTTGTGTTGAGGGGCATAACCGGGGAAGTCTGGACAGGGTTTTCAAGGTTGTCAATCTGGGCACGAATGCGTCTCCTCCCGACAATTGTTTCAGGAAATTCTGCCGACTGGATCTGCAGGCCGGGGATCATGTCGTTTTTTTGGCCATTCCCTATTGGCTGAAAACATATGCACGTCATTTTACAAGAGTGGTCAGCGCCATGAACGAGCGCTGCATGGCCGTCGGTGCCTCGTTTTCTTTGTTCGTGCAGCCCGAGTTGCTGTATTCGCATAATCCGACTCAGGATGAGCGGGCCATCATTCATGATTTCAGAATGTTGATAGGCGAAATCGATTGCGACGATCCATATCCGGTATGGGATTCCTTTGCGTTTGAGGACGTCCTTCTGGGGCTGGCCGACACCGGTGTGTCTGTCCAT
>Ga0207831_100340_pt1 | contig 17985 bp, 9 predicted proteins | sample TtanPargueraPR_7_FD_187741 | JGI IMG/M metagenome (GOLD analysis project Ga0207831, IMG submission 187741) | Aerobic enrichment media microbial communities from Bioluminiscent Bay, La Parguera, Puerto Rico - Tt and M1 (2) (SPAdes) | ecosystem: Environmental > Aquatic > Marine > Unclassified ... | reverse complement strand
CCTTCTCGACGCCGGTCCCGGTTATCGGTCATATTCCTGGAACACAGGTGACACAACACGGATGCTGAGTGTGGATCGCAGCGGCCTGTATTACGTGACGGTGACGACGGAGCATGGCTGCACGGGTGTTTCCCAGCCTGTACCCGTCGCAGTGCTGAATTTTGAGCCTCCGGTAATTCAGATTACTGGATCAACGACACCTTGTTCGGGAGATACCGTCATTCTGGATGCAGGGAAGGGATATTCATCCTATCTCTGGTCCGATGGAAGTCGCGACCAGCTCCTCAGCATAGAACAGAGCGGGACCTACAGTGTTCGTGTTGAGAACGAATACGGCTGCTCGGATATATCAGCACCAGTGGAGATTACATTCCGTCCGGCGCCTGAGCAGCCAACGATTGATCGCATCGGGGACATGCTCGTTGCAACGAACGCATACGCGCATCAGTGGTATCGGGACGGCACAGCACTGGAAGGAGAGACGAATCAGTTCATTCGTCTTACTGAGACCGGTTCCTATGCTGTTGAGGTCGCAAATGAAAATGGTTGTGCGGCTCGTTCAGATAAATTTGTCGTAGAGATCCTTCCTGTCAATCGCCCTATTGCGCGTACTTTTGCTGTGGAGATGTTTCCAAATCCCGTCTCAGCGTCTCTACGGGTCCGTATCAAGCTTCATGGACAACTATTCATTCAGATCCAGCTCGTCGATATATTGGGACGCACTGTGCGTTTAGCCACTAAGCATGTCCGTTTTCCAGGGATGCTTTTCACGTTTGATGTGCTGGATCTGCCGGCGGGTTCTTATTACCTTCAGTGTCGTACTGAAAAAGGGATGACTGTTCAACAGGTTCGTATCCAGCATAACTGAGAAACGTCGTCCGAGTGTCAGAAGACCCTGCCAGATTTGCAGAATGTGATGGCGAGAGAATCTGCCCATTCATGGCTGTTGGGGTAGAGAGTGGGCTCCTGAGATTTACCGCTATGCGGAACTGTCTCCGGTGATGAGGTTCTCGATAAACATGCGGCTTTTCCGTCGCTTGATGTCGTACTCACGTCTCAGCGCATCCCCACGAGTCGAATATTCTTCGTAATACACCAACCGCCATGGACGATATCCCTTCGTTGCTCTAGAATGTCCGGCGTTGTGCTTTCGGAGCCGGTTCTTAATGTTTTGCGTCGAGCCGACATAGAACCGGCCGGTGGCAATACTCTCCAGGATGTAGACGTAGTACATCACGATTCTCCCTATTGTAATGAAATGCGAAAGCCCCCTTTCGGGGGCTTTGCGGGACTTCATAGCCTCATTCCGCAACTTATGCGTCGATCCGCCTGTGGAGATGAGGCTGCTAATCAATGAGCTGGAGCAGCTGAAAAAGCTGCTGAGTGCAGCATAGATACTGTATGAATACATATCCATCCGCTCTGAAACACCATCTGGTGATGATTTTTCGTTAGGGAAACATGTACCTTTTGGTACACAAAGCGGCGGCGTTTCAAACCGCTTCAGGGAGGATGTTATGCGTCTCTCGGGTGTCACAATGCTGCTGCCGGGAGCTTCAGCAGCGCAAGAATCGCTGAAAACGACACTGAATCGTAATGATTCACCAGCGAGGGACGCACGCTGAGAGATACCTGTGGGGATTCTAACCGATAAACGAAGCAGTAAGCGAGCATAAGGGGACTTGCGTCCCCTTCGTTGGTTTTGTTCTCTGCATCTAATATCACTTCAGCAGTGTCATCCTTCGTGCCAGCACTGTCCCGCTTGACTCGAGTTGGTAGACGTAGATGCCAGAGGGGAGCCTCGTGCCATCAAAGCTCACCGAGTACACACCTGCGTGTTTATATCCATCCTGCAGCACCGCCAGCTCGCGGCCGAGCAGGTCGAATACTTTGAGTCGTACAATCCCGGCGCTGGGGATACCGTACTCGATTGTTGTGGTCGGATTGAATGGGTTCGGGTAATTTTGGTGCAGGAGGCAGGAGGCAGGAAGGGGGTGCTTCTGCTCCACTGCCGTGGTTGAATGCGGGACGAGCAGTGTCCGGCGGTCGATGAACACACGCCCACCAGTTCCCATCTCTGCCGTCAGAGTTACATACTTGATGCCTGCATCAATCGTCACTGCCAGGCTGTCACGTGCTGATGCGTCAGGCTGCAGCCCCGTGAAACTGAACTTAGGATCACCTGTGACAGTGACACCGCTGCTGAGAATTATCAGAGAAGCTGTGGGATCCGCCGCCAGCGCGCCGCCCACGTTCCTCATGTCGAAACGGAGCTGGTAGCTGCTACCACCGGCGGCATCCGACACAATGCACGCATTCTCGAGGGACAGCGCAGGCAGCAGGATGATACTGCCAGCATTGCTGAGAAGATCATCGAGATTGTCCTGCGCGTCATTGAATGGCCCGATGATGGAATCAATCTCCGCCACCAGGTCTGATTGTTTTTGCGTCGTGGGCGAGAGCATGTAGTCGGCCAGTGCTACAGAGAGCACCGTTCGCCTCGTTTTCAGCAACTGCAGGCGCGCGAGCGTGTAATAGTAGTCTGCGCGCAAGTTCTCGTCCTGATACAGCTCTGCGCGATCCACGCCCAGCAGGGGACGCTGCAGGCGATCCACCTCAGCCACCATGTTCTTACCGCTGCGGCGCAGAGCATCGTACTCATCCGCGATGTACTGCGTGTCCTCCTCGTTCACCTTCGACCGCAGTTCCTGCAGTTTCGCGAAGTCGGCGTCGATGACGGGATTGGCAGCGATGGCCGCGGATTTCCGGAACATTGCGAGAGTATTCTCGTGCTGCACGATACCGCCCTGCGTGGGATCGAAGATCGCGTCACCGGTGGATTCAAGTGCCGAAGGCAACGACCCGAGATCCGGTATCGCATCCTGTGAGGTCATGTACAGGAATCGTTCCGTGGGGATGAGTGCATCTGCGAGCGCGTCGTACATGTTATCGGTCAGACGCGACCGCAGCCCCTTCACGCGCAGCAGGAAGACATAAGCATCTGCTCCCGGCGTCTGCCCGATGGCATACGCCGCGTCGAGGCTCGTTCCGATGCGGTAATAATCGCTGAAGCCTGCACTGAGTGCAGCTACCTCCGAGCGTAGCTGTGTGAGATACGCATCCTTCTTGCTCTCTGCCTCGGAGTGGCTTCCGGCATGGTCGAGTTGTTCTGTGCGATCGGCGAAGGCCGCGATCAACGGCTGGGTGGCGTGGAGATAATACCGCCCGAGCATCTGCTCTTGCCAGTAATCGAAGAGGGAAAGCATGAGACCGGCTTCGAAGTCTTCCATCTCGCCCTTGTTACGCAGGATATCGTCAGTAAGCGCGGGAAGCTCATTGCCCTGGTCTGCACCCATGAGTGCGAGCAGCTGGAGGGTGTTGCTGCTGAGCGCCAGGATCATATCCTCCATGCCGGCATCAACAACCGGGTCATCTGTGCCGAGGTGGGTGCGTTCGTCCTTCCAGGCAAGTGCCAGGGCTATAATGTCCTTGGTCGCGATGGCCGGAATGCGGGCACATTGCTGGCCGAGGTCAACCGCTCCCGCGACCGGTGGTGCTGTCTCCTCGTCGCCCCAACTGTCGCGCAGGGCTTCCTCGAACAGCGTGAAGCGTTTCATCGCTTCGGTGGCCTGCGTGGCATCCGATGCGCCGCTGGCCGTCCACTCGCCGATGAGAGTCGTGGCAGCGGACTCGTCATATCCGCGCGAATAGTCCCCTAACAGGCTGCGAAGGGTGGTCAGTTCCGTACTTCCGTCAGGGATGAGCGTCTCCACCTGGCTGATCACCTGCTGCTTGGCCTGCATCGCCGTGCGAAGTTCGGGCGTGATGACCTCCTTCTGCGTTGTCGCGCTTACCGTGTCTGTCCAGGCCGACTGCCCGAAGCTGTTGTACGACCGCAGGCGATACCAATACGTGGTGCCCGTCGTGAGCCCGGTATCGTTGTATGTTCGGCTCCCCTGCCCTGGCTCCGGCGACAAAGCAGTGAAATCTCCTTCGGCTCCGGTCAGCGAACGCTGCACCTCGAAGCCGTCCTCGTTCGAGGGATCGGGCATCTCCCATGTTATTCTGATTTCTGTCTCGCCGAGAGCAACAGCGGCGAGATTGCGAGGGCGGAAGGGCTCATCCGATCCCTGCGTGGTGGCGCTGGCGAGGTTGCTGTAATCCGAAGCGCCCGAACCGTTCACCGCCCGGATGCGGAAGTAGTATTCGGTCTGTGGATCGAGCCCATCAACAGTATGCGCCCGTGCCTTGCCGTGGGCATCAGGGGGCACGCGGGAGAAGTCTCCCTCATCACCCGTGAGGGACTGTTCAATCTCGAAGGTCTCAACGTAGGAAGGCGAGGGTGCCACCCAGGTCAGGGTGATTGATGTGGGGCCATCCGCCTCGGCGCGCAGTCCGAAGGGGGCTCCGGGAATGGGGATATCCATTGTGGTGGCGCATGCCTCGTTTGACCAGTCGGAATACCCCAGATCATTCTGGGCACGTACGCGGTAGCAGTACTGCGTCATTCTTTCGAGGTTCTCATCGAGGATGTCACCGTCACCTGGTCCCGATGTGGTGAGGACTTCCCAGTCTCCGCCAGGCGCCTTGCGCTCCAATTCGTACCCATCCTCGTTCTCCGATCCCCGCTCCCAGGTGACGCGGATGGATGTATGGTCCACTGCGGTTGCGAGCAGGTTCTGCGGGGAAGCCGGTTTCATGCGGGTAAGGACCGAGTACTCGTTCGAATAGCCTGAGGCCGCGCCTGGTCCCACCGCGCGCACGCGGAAGGCGTTGGTCGTGTTGGGAGTGAGCCCTTGTGCCTCGTAGCCGGTTTCATCGGCGGACGTCGTGTATATCAGCGTCCAGCCCTGGCTGTCTTCGTTGTGTTCGACCTCGTAACCGGACTCCCCGTCGGCGTTGTCCTCCCAGGTCAGCGCGATCCGGGTTTCCGAGAGGAGCGTGCCTTCAAGGTTTGTGGGAGCCGGAAGGAACAGCAGCGTCGTCGCCTGCGCGGTATTCGAGAACTCGGAGCTGATACCTCCAACGAACGCCCGAATACGAAACTCATATGTCGTATTCGGGTCAAGTCCTTTCATGGTGAATTCTTCCACGCCTGCCGCGACGGTGTCGGCGAGGGCCCAGGGGAATCCGGACTGCCGGTACTCGATGACAAAGCCGTCCTCTCCATTGGTAACATCCTTCCACTCCAGCTTGATTTCCACTGACGAATGTGCCGTGGCGGTGAGGTTGATCGGCGGATCGAATGATGAGGTGGTAGCCGTGGCGACGTTCGACCACGAGGATTGGTACTTGGAGTTCTCCGCTCGTACACGAAAACTGTACTCCGTCGCGGGACTGAGATCCATTGACGTGAACAATTCCGAATTCGCAGGTACTGTCGCATATGTTGTCCAGGAACCGCTATCGATCTTTCGATCAATACGAAAGCGGGTCTCTCCATCGGCATTGTCTTGCCAGGCTAATCGCACTGACACTGCAGAAAGCGTCGTAGCCGTTAGATCCGAAGGCGGATCAGGAGGAAGGATCTGTGGACCAACCAGTTGGCCCGCTCCGTCCAATTTTGAAGCGTAGATGTCGCTGTTTCCAGATCGATAATCCTGCCATGTGAGTATCGCTTCGTTATTGTTTTCGGAAACGAATTTGACATCTCCCTGTTCTTCTACAGCAGTGCAGATGGGTATTCCGTCCGCAGTCCACTGGGCAATTCCCATCGCATTTACACGTTGCGCATATATATCGGAAGCGCCTGATCGTTCATCCACCCACGAAATAATTGCCCCTCCGCTCCCATCTGCGCCTATTCCCACGAAACGTTGCAAGTTTGCAGCAGTACACAGCGGGACACCATTCGTTGTCCACTGAGTAGTACCAGGACCATTAATCCTCTGGACGTAAATATCCGCATCCATTGAACGCTCATCCGACCATGTGATGATCACACCACCGCTGCCATCACCGCAGGGGCTCCACCATTTTTTACAGGTATTTGGGCATACCACAACTCCATTTGTTGTCCATTGAACGGCGCCACTCCCATCTATTCGCTGCGAGTACAACGTATATGGATTCAGCCCTTGCAGCCATGAAATGATCGCCCCGCCATTACCATCGGAACAGATCTGTGGATACCAATCACGACCCGTTGTTCCACAGATTTCAATGCCCGACGGTATCCATAGAGGTGTACCCGAGCTACTCAGCCGTTGGGCGTAGATGTCTTGGTTTCCTGCGCGGCTATCCGTCCACGCATATATCCATCCAGAGCCACCGTCGCTCGATAACCGAACATCAATTCGACCAGGTGGTGCAATGCAGATCGGGACTCCATTCGTGGCCCACTGAACATTGCCAGAATTATCGATGCGCTGCGTGTACACATCATATCCCCCTGAACGTCGATCTTGCCATGCTATTATGGCTCCACCGTTACCATCAGGGTGGATGACTGCATATCCCGCAGCTTTCATAGCTGTACAGATCGGCACACCGGAAGCAGCCCACTGAACCGATCCAGAACCACTGATTCTCTGCGCATACATTTCTGTCGACGTTCCCGAGCGGCCATCAGTCCATGCACAAATTGCTCCGCCGCTACCATCACTACAGATTGCAACGCCGGTTTGGGTTCCGGGTGCTGTACATACCGCAACACCATTGGTAGTCCACTGCGCAATGCCAGCAGCACTGATCCTTTGCGCGTAGAGATCCAAATTCGACCCCCGGTCGTCTCTCCACGCTATGATCACTCCGCCAGTGCCATCGCCACAGATTGCCGGTCCATCCTGCGAACTGGACTCTGTGCAGATGGCCGTATTGACGGTCGGATCGGATGACCATTGGGCGGGCAATCGGTAAACGTTAATGAAGAGGAAATGAATGAGAATTACTGCGGTGAGAATCCATGTGTGTCGCTTCATTGTGCTTCCTCTGATGAATCGTACATGAAACGGAATACGTCGCGTATTCTAAGCGTCTCCCCGCGCTGGGGGATGGCCGAGGGGTATGTCGAGGGATTGATCTTGAGTGATTATAGAAGCAGTAAGTCTGAATGTCAATGGGTAGAGATACCCATTTATAAAATCAGAAGTTGCGAAGAGGTCCATTGCAATGTGATGAATAGCAAAGCCACCCTGAATGCAGATTCAGGGTGCGTATCAATCAGGCGGCGTTTCAAACCGCTTCAGAGTGAAGAAGAAGTTCTTCTCTTGAGGGGCTTGCGGAGTTTGTATGGTACCATTTAGCACCTTGTGTTTGGATCCACCGGGGGAGATGAGGCGGATTTTCGATGGGCGAATCAGTGTCTCGTCCGCCTGGGTTGTGGTTCCGTCTTTCGCTGAGAAATGGGTATGAACTCCCATTGCGGCTCCCCTTCGTTCGGCGTATGATCAAACAGGTCACAACATCTCGCATGACATCACATTCTTACGCCTGAGGAGGAATTGCCATGAAACGCGCAGGATTGGCGGTATTGACGGCATTGCTCATGCTCACTGCGACGGTGCATTCCCAGAGTCTGCGCATGGTCGCCGACATCAATGCGACGAACTCGCTGAATGAACTGGTGGTCACGGGACGCACCGTGTTCAACGGAAAAATCCATTTCTGTGGAAATGACGGCCGCAGGAGCACGCTGTATACGCTGGACGCCGGCGGCGCGTCGATGCTGCTGCCGCAGCTCGATGCGATGCGGACTCTGCATAACGGCGGCGGCCATCTGGTGTTCTGGGCCGATGACGGCAGCAATGCGGGCAACGAACCGTGGGCAACCAACGGAACGGTGAGCGGAACGGTGCTCCTTGATAACCTCTGCCGGCTCGATCCGGCCACGAATGCGTCTTCTCTCGAAGGAGGCTATGTCACCATGAACGGTCAAAGCTATTTCGGCGCATTCGAATCATTCCGGATGAAACCGTCCGGACCGGTCTGGGATTTCGGCCTGTACAGGACGGACGGCACCGCGAAGGGCACGGTCGAACTCTGTGATGATCTCGACGTCCAGAAGATGGTCGCCCTGAACGGCAGCCTGATCATCGACGCGCTGGACATGATCAGCAGCAGCGCGTACGGTCGCGAGCTGTTCATCCACAACGGCAGCGGCACCGTTCCGATCGGGACGATGACACCCGGTCCGTGGGGCATGGAAGACGACAACCCGTACACACAATGGTACAGTCGTCATGTGTACCGGGCGCACGAGCCCGTCGCGGCCGCCGGCTGCGCGTTTTTCAACAGCCGCAATCAGTACGAAGGGAACGAACTGTGGTGCACGGACGGATCCACCCTTCGCATGGTGACCGGAACGGGGAACGGATCGCATTCCACCTACCCCGTGTTCATGACCGTGCTGGATGGCGTCCTGTACTTCGTCGGGCTCGATGTGAACGACGATTCGGAACTCTGGAGTTTCCCGCTCAACGATCCCATGAACAGCGGGACGGCGGGCGTGCTCGCGGATGTCAATCCATCCGGGAGCTCGGAACCCGCGTGGATGACCGTCTACGACGGGGACCTGTATTTCAGTGCGTATACCGCGACAACCGGGCGGGAACTGTACCGCTATGACGGAAGCAGCGTGCAGCTTGTCGCCGACATCGCCGTCGGCACAGCGAGTTCGAATCCCCACTATGCCCCGGATGCGGCCGGCGCACTCGTCGGGATCAGCGACTACGGCACCCCGGGACGGTTTTCCTTCACGGAGTTCAATGGCAAGCTCTACTTCGCCGCCGACGACGGGACGGACGGCATGGAGCTGTGGAGCTTTGACGCGGCGACGAACACGGCGGCGCTGGTCTGGGATGTCAACCCGGGCACAGGCGGCTCCGATCCGCATTTTCTCACCGTGTATAACGGCAGGCTGTACTTCACGGCCTACACACCGCAATACGGCAGGGCGTGGTACGAGTACGATCCCGGAGGCAGCACCGTAAACCAGTCGCCGGTGGCGGCGGCGACTGCACCGTCGGTGTCGGGACTGACGGTGCAGTTCAGCGCGTCGGGTTCGTATGACCCGGACGGCACCATCGACGCTTATGCCTGGGACTTCGGCGACGCCGTCGGATCCTCCACCCAGCCGAATCCCACCTACACCTATGGTGCGGTGGGTACGTACACCGCGACGCTGACCGTCACCGACAACAGCAGTGCGACTGGGACCGACGATGTGACCGTGACGGTCAGCATCCCCCAGTCCGGGACCATGTATCTTTCTTTCCAGACCGTCACCCGTGTGACGTTACCTGGGAACAAAATCGCGGCCGAGGATGCGGTGGTGATACGCGAGTATCCGGGCGGAGAGCCGGTGGAAGGCGCGCTCGTGACGGCATCATATTACAGCGCGACAACCGGAACGGTCTCGGGTACGACCTCCGCGAGCGGCGAAGTCACGCTGACGACGGCCTGGGACCGCAATCCCGTGGGCTCCTGGTGTTTCAACGTCACCAACGTCCAGAAGTCCGGCTACACCTATGATGAGACGCAGAACGCCGTTCCGAAAGAGGCGTGTGAGGCTGCGCCCAAATCGAACCGGCAGCATCCCTCGGACGGTGCGCCTTCTGCCGCCTCCTGCGTTCTGCATCAGAACCATCCGAATCCCTTCGGGGCGATCGCGCAGGAGACGGTGATCCGCGTCGAGCTGGGCGAGGCCGGCAATGTGCAGCTCCATGTCCATGACGCCTACGGACGTCGTGTCCGCACGCTGGTCGACGGCTATCTTCCTGCTGGCAGTCATGTCGTCCGACTGCATGCATCGGGACTTCCGGCGGGGATGCTGTTCTGCGGGCTCGTCACCTCGCATGGCGCGCAGCAGATGCGGATGATCGTCCTGCGGTGAGCGTCGATCGGCGGCCGGCGCCCCGCTGTCGCGGGCGTCCGTGGAAAACGCCACGGATGCGCTTGCATGGATAGCCGGTACGACATACATTCCAGGTATAGCATTCGTAATATCTGCAATCCTGGCGGGTTTTAGCCACGCTGTGGCATCGCCGTGATCGCCTGTATCCGCATCACGGATCATCGAGAGACCCGTGCATTATTGAGGAGGAGTCGGACCATGCGTATTCTCGCTGTCCTGATCTGGGCACTCTGCGTTACTCTCATCCACAGCGATATGCCCGGGACAAGGATTCGTGACACGCCGGCATGCCGCTCGCTGCGAGAGGTGCCGCCGGACTCCCTCCCCTTCACGACGTCGGAAGAGCGTTTTTTCTCGCTGCTCCTCGATGAACCCGAAAGCGCGCAAGGTGCCGCGCTGGAAGCGCTACGATCCGCCCGGACAAGCGGCTGGAGCGAGGCGCAGGCGCGTGCATTGTGCCACCTGGGGATCGTGTCGCTGATTCGGGGCGAGCGACAGGAGGCGCGCGGCCGTTTCGAGGAAGCCCTCGAGCGGGTACGATCTCTCAAAGAAACCGAGGTCTCTCCTTTTCGGGACCGCGCATCGATGGAACTGATGATCCTGCGATACCTGACGCTGATCGCGTACGGTGAAAAGGACCATACGGCAGGGTCCGACAACATCAAGGCGGGCCTGGACATTCGACACGTGTGCCAGGATCCTGTCTGGAACATGCGTTTCCAGGGGTATGTCTTGGGCTATTATCAACGCATCGGTCAATACGATTCCGTTTTTTTCCACGGGGAGAAATGGCTGGGCGCGATGGATGAAGCGGATGACGCACTCCGCTCCCTGGACTGGCATACTCTGCTGGCAAAAACGTACATGCTCGTGAGGCGCAAGTCCGATGCCGCGCGGCACTGGACGGCGGCATTGGAGCTGAATACACTCGATAGGGCTGCCGGACCAGACTCCATGCTTGTCACGAGCAATTATACTCACGGATTGCTGGGCATCTCGACCGCGACGGGTGAACAGGGGGAGAAAGGACGGACATTGTTTCTTGTGATGGACTATTGCGAGGCGTGGCACCGCTCCGAGCAGGTCCTTCGTGTCGCGGACCGGCTGGTAGCATTCCTGCCCGGATCGATCCGGTACGAAGCCAGTCGGGCAATGATCCGGGCGGTGATGGCGCGGGCAGCGAACACGCTCGGGAGATCGGTGATCGCCGCGGAGCATCGGAGCATCGCGTTGGATGCACAGCGCGTCGTTGACACGGTACGTCACTGCATGATCCTCAACCGTCTCGGGATGTCCTATCTGGGAATGGCCGAAAGTCCCCGGCATCCCGAATGGGGATCATATCGGGACAGTGCGGTGGTCATCTTCGACAGGCTGCACCGCATCGCCTCCGAACGGGCAGCGTTCGACACGCCCGCGAAGGAGGAGTATCGAAAGTACGAAGGCATGTCACTGTTCAACAAGGGGAACACACTGACCTCCGACATGGCACGGATGAAATGCTATCTCGAGGCCGTCCCGATACTTCGGAGTCTCGGAGGGGCCGCTGCCGCACAGCGCTGGAAACAAGATGCGGTTGTCGCGTACCAGCTCGCCAGGATGGATGACTACACCGAGGCCCTGCGGTATGCCGACATGGCGATACGGGATGCCGAGGCCATCCCTGACCAGCAGGGTATCTCGTACAGTCAGCTGACAAAGGCGCATGTCCTGTACCGCAAGGTCGCGAGCACGACGGACCCGGACAGTGCGGACCTGGTCACGGCCATCACGTTGTTTCAGGAAGTGGAAGCGGTGGGTCTGCCGTTCAGCACGAAGGAATACTTCGTCATGGCGGATATCTGCTACATGCTCGATCGTTCCGGGGAGGCGCAGCGCTACACGCAGATCGCGCTGGACATGTGGGAGAAGAATCCGAGGTTTACCAGTGCATCCGTGGTGAGCTGCATCCGGATCAAGCAACTCCTGAACATGCAGCGGGCAGACAGCGCCCTGTCCTACGCCCGGGCGTTCGTGGAACGTTCCAAGGCGAAGGATGATTCGGTGGCATACCAGCAGGCATTGAAATGCCTTGGCATGGCCTACCAGGAACTCGGCATGTACCGCGAGGCGCTGGATCTGCTGGGGAAATGGTATGCCCTACGCCTGGAACGGGTGAAGCTGGATGCCGAGAGAGAAGTCCGCCTGGCGCTGAACGAGGATTTCAAGGCCCAGCAACGCGAGCATACAATCGACCTGCTGGAAAAGGACAAGGCGCTGCAGTCCGCCGAACTCCAACACCGCGCGGAAGCACTGCGTCGCCGGCAGCTCCAGGTCCGGGAGCATCGCCAGCAGATCCAACTGCTCTCGCGCGCGGCGGAAATCCGGCAGCTCGAAATGTCGCTCACGGAAGCCAATCTCCGGGGCAAGGAGGCGGAGTCCGCACGCAACCGGCAGCGGATCGAGCTGCTGGAGAAAGACCGCTCCCTGCAGGCAGCCAGCCTCTCGCAGGAGACCACGCTGCGCAACAGTGCGATCGCGGGTGCCGTCCTGATTCTGCTCCTGAGTGCGCTGCTGGTGCGCCATCTGCGTCAGCGGCGGCGCGTATCGGAACTGCGGGCCGCGGCCGCGGAGGCGAATGCCCGGAAAGCGGAGCTGAACGCCCTGCGCGTCCAGGCGGAAGCGGAGCGCAAGGAGACGGAGATCCAGCGGCTGTTCTCGCATCGGCTGCTCGATTCGCAGGAGCGGGAGCGGACACGCATCGCACGCGATCTGCACGACAGCCTCGGGCAGAAACTCGCCGTCATCCGCAGCCGGGCGCAGCTCGCCCTCGAAGAGAACGAAACGGACGCGGATGCGCATGCGCTCCTCGGTGAACTTTCCCATTCGATGCACGATGCGCTCCAGGAATTGCGGAGCATCTCGCATAACCTGCATCCACCCGTACTGGATACCTTCGGGCTCACGAAGGCCCTGGAGGACATGATCCGGACCTTCGAAGCGGCGTCGGAGACGGAGTGGACAATGGTTGTCAGCCCCGAGTTCGAGGAGCTCGAGACTGGGCCGCAGCTGACGCTGTACCGCATCCTGCAGGAGGCGGCCAACAACGTGATCCGTCATGCCCAGGCGCGGCACGCATCGATCCGGCTTTCGCATCGGAAGTCCCGCCTGCATATCACGGTCGAAGACGACGGATGCGGCTTCGATGTTGAAGGCAGCCGTAGAACGCATGAAGGGCTTGGCCTGCGCAGCATGCGCGAACGGATGCACATGCTCGGGGGCAGCATGACGATCGTGTCCCGCGAAGGAGCGGGGACGAAGCTCCTTGCCGAGATTCCAGCTCCCGCATCCGCGCATCCCCCATCCACGTCTGATCATAAGCGGCAGGACGCCGGGGTGCCGTCATGATGGAGAACGGACGAAGAATAAACATCGTGATCGCTGACGATCATCCTGTCGTGCGCTTGGGGCTAAGGCAGGTGATCGAACACGACCCGCGCATTCGCATCCTCGCCGAGGTGGAAAACGGCCGTCAGGCACTGGACGCCATTCTCTCACATCGGCCGCATGTCGCCGTACTGGACATCGAGATGCCGGAGATGAGTGGGATCGACGTCATTCGCCGGCTTCGAAAAGAGGACTGCCATACGCGAATCATCGTCCTCACGATTCACGACAACGAAACGATGTTTGAGAGTGTCGTCGAACTCGGTGCGCTCGGCTACATTCTCAAGGACAGCGCGATGACCGACATCCTGCAGGCCATTCACCGCGTCGCCGTCGGGGAGTATCATATCAGCCCCACCCGGCCCTCGAACAGCCGACCAAGTAGTGCAGTGCTCGACGAACTGCAGGCTCGCCTCGCCGTGCTCACCGCCACGGAACGACGCGTGCTCAGACTCTTCGCATGCAACCACAGCAGCGCCGACATTGCCGAACGATTGCATATCAGCCCACGAACGGCCACGCATCACCGCGAGAACATCTCCGGCAAACTCGATCTGCACGGAAGCTACGCTCTGCTACGCTTCGCGTTGGAAAACCGGACACTCATCGCCCAGCAACTCTCGGATTAGTTGGTGGAGGGGAAGGAACGAAACAAGCCGTTTCCTTTGAAGAAAACGGCTTGCGTTTCGTTGTGCGGAGCCGACGAGACTCGAACTCGCGACCTCCTGCGTGACAGGCTCCCCGAAATTGGGCCATACAGGGCAGACAGGGCAATGAAGTACATCCATGTTACTTCACTGTTACTGGAAGGGCCTACCATGAGCACCAAACGCACTCTCATCCGACGATCGAACGGCTACTACTACCTACGTGATCAATCCTTCGGGCAGGACAAATGGGTCTCCACCCGGACCAAGAACAAAGCTGAGGCAATGGCCATTGTCATCGCCGGGCTTGAACCGAAGGAGACCACCCGGCGTATCGACCTCAGCAGCTTCATCCCGAAGATCCTCGACTATGTCAGTATCAACAGTGCACCGAAGACACAGGAAGTCTACAGGCTGTCCCTGAATGCCCTCCTCGCCATCATTGGCGACAAGCCTCTGATCCGCATCCGTGCGGTCGATGTCGACCGGTTCAAGGCCCAGCGGATGTCGGAACTCTCACCGGTGTCGGTCAACATCCAGCTGCGAACACTTCGCAGTGCCTTCAACCATGCCGTCCGGTGGGAGATGATTCCCAGGAATCCATTCGCCGGTGTGCAGATGATCCGCATCCCCGAAAAGCCTCCCGCATACCTCAGCAGGGAACAGTTCCGTCAGCTCTGTGACTGCATAGGCGACAGCTGGATCCGGCCGATCGTCGTGTTCGCTGTTTACACCGGGATGCGGCAGGGAGAGATTCTGCACCTCGAATGGTCGCAGGTGGACATGGCCCGGCGCGTGGTGCATGTGACAAGCACGGCGACGTTCAAGACCAAGGCCGGCAAGCGGCGGAATGTGCCTCTCAACCAAGCTGCCATGGATGTGCTGGAGAGCCGCCCGCAGGAGCATAGCCGCGTGTTCATATACAACCGCAAGCCGATCCGCAGGGATAGCCTCACACTGGCCTTCAAGCGTTTCGTGCGGCAGGCCGGACTGCCGGAATCCATTCACTTCCACTCACTGCGGCACACGTTCGCTTCCTGGCTGGTGCAGGACGGCGTGTCCCTGTATCAGGTTGCTCGGCTCCTCGGCCATGCCAACACCCGCACCACCGAAATCTACGCGCACCTGCAGCCGGAGACCATGCATGATGTCGTGGCCAAGCTTGGTGAGGGTTGGTGATTGTTGCCAGCCGTCCGTGGAAGAATTATCTGATGTGGCCATGGCACTTTTCTCTTGCTATTGACAACTCTGGTCCTTAATGTAGCCGCAACCACTAAATCACTTTTGGGGAACAATCCATTGGTCCATGAGGGCCGGAGGAAAATGTTATGAGAAAAAGTGATGTAGTGGCCAAGTCGGCTACGATATGGATGGAACTGGTTGTTGCACTTCTGAGCATCATCCAGCTACTTATTCAACTATTCGGCTGATGAGGGGGAGGGAGCCGGGAGGATAAACCGGAACTCATTGCGGCTGCCGATTTGACTTTGTCATGGCCAGCCCTTAGCTTTGCGCGGTCGGTCGTGCACAGTGCTATAGTGCTAGTGTTTGGTTCTCTCCGTGCTGTGGTGCTGAGTTCTCGGTGTGGTTCTTTTGGTGTGCATGTCCTTGGTTGCACGTCTGTGCACAGGACATGAATACATGGACTGGAATGCAGGGACATGGCCCCGAAGAACATGACGGCGAACATCATCCTTCCGCATGCCGCACGATGCCTTCCACAGGAAATTCCATTGCACAGACATAATGCATGAAGGGAAGTGGGCCTTTGTCCGATGGGCGGCTGTCTCTTTACTCATTGCACAGGCATGACAGGCAATTCTGCCGGATTATGCAATTCGCTGTCTGCCGGAAATCCGTCCACTCGGCAGGGGGAAAGAAAAAAAAAAGCCAGCACCACCGCGTGGGTGATACTGGCTGAAAGGGATGAAGTAGAGACTCGCAGAGTGCGCGGGACTCCGCAGCCGGACTGCCGGATTCCGGATTGCCGGGCCGGACTGCCAGACTAGAATGCCGGCTCCGCGGCCATCGCCGAATTGTACATCTCCGACCGGATGATCCTCGGCAGAAGCTTCCTGAACCGCAGGACGCCCTGCTGTTCCGAGAGCCGGGTCTTGAGGTAGGCAAGGTCCTCGCCGGTTTCCGGATCCTGGCACCGCAGACCATTGCCACGGAAGATACCCTGGTCGACCATGAGGCGTGCCGCGTCCACTTCCGCATCGGTCGGGCTGTAGCTCTCGAAGAATTCCTCGAAGCCGTCGATCGAGCCGCCGTGCTGCTCAAGCCAGTGGCCGGTCAGGAGGTAACGCAGGCACTGCTCGGTGCGGAGGTTGCGGTCGAGTTCGATGCACTGTGTCAATTCCTCCTCGGTTGCATCGATGACAATGAAGTCATGCCGGAGTTCACTCCTGCCCTTGACGACGGTGATGACTGCTGCATGAGGGGTGCCGTTGATGAGGATTTGCTGGGTCAGCATGGTTCTGCTCCTGTGCTTGTGGGTAGGGAATGGATTGGAAACACCACAGGAACCTCTCGAGAACTCAGCCCGGACGCACTGATACCGGGACATGCACTCCCACCTTCCCTGAAGCGGGACAACTTTCCTGTCCGGGCCTCCCTGCATATCAAAAAGACCCCTCCCCCCCAGCCGGAAATGGCAGGGGTGCCCTCCTTATTGGTGGGACTCCGCCGGTACACTGCGTAGTATTCCGGAAACTGCATGGGATCCCATCTCAACACGAAATGAATACTGCCACCAGTCACATCCGCAGTATCGGCCGTGGCGCCAAACCCGTCTATCGCGGGTTTCCTTTCTTCAATGCTTTCCGTCTGTTCTGTGCTTCCTGCTCCCACCCGGGTTGGGAGATGACCGCTGCTTCCGTGGTGGGGGTGGGTTCTCGAGAGGTTCTTTCGGTGGTTTCGCCCTCACGTGCAGACCGCCCGGGCAGCAAGTCAGCCCGAAGGAATTCTCACCATATCGGAGGCCCGATGAGTCATGAACCAACAGCCTATCTATGGCCATGCAGTACGCGCGGATGCGGAGGCTTTGTCCTCATGGAATCCGCCGAGGAAGTGGAAGAACCCGATGCCCTGTATGTCCGCGTGTGTCCTTCCTGCGCGGCCAAGCTGACCGCAACACCATCAACTGCCGGGATCTTCTGCCTGACCTGTCATGCCGTCACGACCATCGTCAGCATTCCCGGATATCACATGCACTCGGCGGACATTCAGGACCACACCCTCTACGGGAACCGGTGCCTGATCTGCCGACCGGACGGGGCGGCAATCGAAGTGCTGACCCGCGATGAGTACCTGAAATCACTCAGCAATTCAGGAGGAGAACACCATGAAGGAGAATGAACACGCTGGCGACACCTCGCGGCTTCGCCGTCCGGCATTCACCGGCAGGGCAACGCAGTCCAGTCCCGAACGGGCTTCATACAGGCCCGCTCAGTCCGTTGATCGCCCGCCGGTGATGCACGGTGCCGGACACGCCGTTGAGGCCTCCAATGCGGCTCCCCGCGCGAATGGGAGGCCCTCACCGATCACAATCGAGTCGGCAATGGACGTCCGTGACCTCGGAGAAATCTTCCATCAGTCCGGGCTGTTCCAGGACATCCGCAGTGCGGCGCAGGCCATCGTCAAAGTGCTCAAGGGCAGGGAGCTTGGCATCCCGCCGCTCGAGGCCATGACCACCATCAACATCATCCGGGGGAAGGTTGCACTCAGCGCACAGGCGATGGCAGCCCTCATCAAGCGTTCGCAGCGGTACAGATTCCTTGTCCGCCGTCATGACGAAGGTGCCTGCCATATCGAGTTCTTCGAAAGAGCGAACGGGGCATGGGAGCCAATGGGCATCTCGCAATTCACCATCGAGGATGCGCGGCGGGCGGATGTGGCCGGCGGAGAAAACTGGCGCCGGTATCCCCGGAACATGCTTTACGCCCGGGCATTGTCGAATGGTGCGCGGTGGTACTGTCCCGATGTGGTTTCGGGCGTCTACACGCCGGACGAACTTGGAATGGAGGAGGATGAGGACGGACAGCCGACAGGCCATGG
>Ga0207831_100339_pt1 | contig 18002 bp, 18 predicted proteins | sample TtanPargueraPR_7_FD_187741 | JGI IMG/M metagenome (GOLD analysis project Ga0207831, IMG submission 187741) | Aerobic enrichment media microbial communities from Bioluminiscent Bay, La Parguera, Puerto Rico - Tt and M1 (2) (SPAdes) | ecosystem: Environmental > Aquatic > Marine > Unclassified ... | reverse complement strand
TCCAGTGGACGTGCAGATGCTCAGAAGTAAAGTACAAGTTTTTTTGCAACTGCATCGGCAAAAGATGCTGTTGCGACAGGAGATCAGGCAGCGCACCGAAGCCGAGCAGGCTCTGCGCGAGGCTGAGGAGAAATTCAGATCGATTTTCGAGCGAGCCGTTGAGGGAATTTTCCAACGCTCGATCGATGGAACCTTCATGGAGGCCAACCCCGCATTGGTGGGAATTTTAGGGTACGACCGACCAGAGGAGGTGGTTGGCGTTCCTGGGCTTGGAAGCAAGCTTATGGCCGACAGTGAACAACGGGATCGGTATTTGGGGATGCTCAAGGAAGACGGTTATGTTTCCAACTTCGAGTTCGAAGCTATTCGAAAAGATGGGAAGATGGTGTGGCTTTCGGAGAGTTCCCGGGTTGTCAGTGATTCCAGCGGATCAGAGGAGTTGGTTGAAGGTGTTGTTGAGGATATCACACGGCGCAAAAACCGTGAGTTGGAATTACGTCACCTTGCTACCATAGACAGCCTTACAGGGGTTCCCAATCGGCATGTCTTTTTTGACCGTCTTGAACACGCCGTTGAGGCTGCCAAACGGTATGAAACCATGCTTGCCGTGTTGTTTGTTGATCTGAATGACTTCAAAAAAGTCAATGATTCATATGGACATGGAGTAGGCGACAGGCTGCTTGGGCAGGTCGCAGACCGTTGTCTCGGACGAATCCGCGCAGCCGATACGTTTGCTCGCATCGGGGGTGATGAATTCGGTGTGTTGCTTGAGCGAGTAGAAGATGTCGATAGCGTGTCAGCGGTTGCCCGCAATTTGCTTAATGTGCTGGATAGACCGTTCGAGGTGGACGGTCAGACCTTGCGCGTCGGGGCGACCATTGGCATCAGCCTGTATCCTACAGATGGAGACGATGCGGTCGGCCTGTTGAGCAAGGCGGATACGGCCATGTATGTCTCCAAACGTACGGGTAACATCGGGTATGCATTCCACAGCCCGGTGCGTTAGCTGATTTCAAATCGCGGGTGCGATCTTGAGACCAGCGTTCAGGTTGTCGACATCATTCCGTAATCGGGTTGGCCGATTACGGGAAATGGAACGGTTCGCCAGACGGGCCGTTCGTCAACCGCAAGAGGAACGTTTATGGTCTTCAACTGGTTGCATTTTGCCATCATTCTATTCTTGTTGGCAGGGGTGTTGTTCGCCACCGGTCCGCTGATTCTGGCCATGTTGCTCGCTCCGCAGTCGCGCGGAGGTGATGTGGGCATGTCCTATGAATGCGGTATGCGCCCTATGGGCAGTCCCTGGGTTCGTTTCGGCATTTCCTATTATGTTTACGCGTTGATTTTTCTCGCGTTTGATGTGGACGTGTTGTACCTGTTCCCGGTTTCGGCCGCCTATCGGGATGTCACTGGCTGGCTTCCTTTCGTCAAGGTGTTCATTTTCCTTTCCTTTCTTATTCTTTCCATTGCCTATTTCTGGGCGAAGGGGGTTTTCACATGGCCGAAAAAGATACGTTGAAGCGCCCGGACCTCCTGACCGCCAACGGCAACTATATGGAAGAGCCGTTGGTCAACGTCGAGTTGGCCCAGGATATCATGGACGTATGCCGTTCCATGTCGCTTTGGCCCATGACCTTCGGGTTGGCCTGTTGTGCCATTGAAATGATGGCCACGGGTATGGCTCGTTTCGACCTTGCCCGTTTCGGGGCCGAGGTCTTTCGTCCTTCTCCTCGGCAGGCTGATCTTATGATCGTTGCCGGAACCGTGACGCACAAGTTTGCTCCGGGTATTGTTCGCCTCTATGAGCAGATGCCTGGTCCCAAATGGGTTATTGCCATGGGAAACTGTGCCATTTCCGGTGGTCCGTTCAAGTTCAAGGGGCAGTACAACGTTGTGGAAGGCGTTGATAAGCTTATTCCCGTAGACGTGTATGTGCCAGGTTGTCCTCCCAGACCAGAGGGGTTGCTTGAAGGGTTGTTCGAACTGCAACGCAAGATCACTGGGAAACGCTGGTGGCCGGTTGCTAAGCAGGTGGGAGAATGCTCATGACAGTATTTGAACACTTTCGTACGCTTTGCATTGCCAAAGGGAATCGCGCAAGTTCCGGGGTCGATTGGAATGTTTTTTTGGAGCGTGACTATATAGTCGATGCTGCCGAATTATTAAAATATTCCGGTTTTCATCTGGAAAGCGTTCACGCCATAGACGGTGCGGAAGGCATGTTGATTAACTACCTCTTCGACCATTTTACGCAAGGCGAACGAATATGTCTGCGCGTGTTGCTGAACCATGAAGACGTTACGGTTGATTCCATCGCAGGAATCTTTCAGGGGGCTGAGTGGCATGAACGGGAAACGTATGATTTCCACGGTGTCATGTTTACGAACAACCCGAATATGGTGAACCTGCTTCTACCTGCTGAATCCGAAGTTCATCCGCTTGTAAAGGCTCCCAAAAAGCGTGTTGCTCTTGCCGAACTGCTCAGTTGCGGAGAAATCGAGAGTCAAGCTGAAGGGTTTGACCTCTTGAATCAAAAGACAGAGGAGGCGGCTCAATGAGCAGTGAAACCGTTTTTCAGACTCGTGCTGAAGATTCGATCGGTGGTGATTTCTATGCACAGCATTTTCAGGAAGGCTGTGAGGAAAACACGCTTGTTCTCAACATGGGGCCACAACACCCTTCAACTCATGGTGTTTTGCGTGTCATCCTTGAGGTTGATGGAGAATATATTCTTCGTGCCGAACCGGTACTTGGCTACTTGCATCGCATGCATGAGAAAATGGGCGAGGTGAAGAGTTGGTATCAATTCATCCCGAATATGGGGCGCGTTGATTACGGTCATCCTTTGGCCTGGAATTGGGCTTATGTTGGAGCCGTGGAAAAACTTGCTGGTATCGAGGTTCCGGAACGGGCCGAGTTCATTAGGGTAATCACTTGTGAATTGAACAGATTAGCCTCCCATCTTTTGTGGTGGGGTGCTTACCTGTTGGATTTGGGAGCATTTACGCCCATTCTGTATGCTTTTGATGACCGGGAAGCCATTCTGGATATTCTGCAAAGGCCGACGGGCTCTCGATTGACTTACAGTTCATTCCGCATAGGTGGCGTTCAGACCGATTTGGACGAAAAGACAGTGCAGATGATTCGTGACTTCATTCCAATCTTCCGTGAGCGCCTGCCTATGTATAAGGCACTTGTCACAGATAATATTATTCTGCGTAAACGTGTCGAAGGGATTGGAGAAATGTCTCCGGATGTCATTGACCGTTACGGGTGCTCCGGGCCTGTGGCTCGAGGATCAGGAATAGAGTACGACGTCCGGCGCAATGAACCTTATTCTATCTATGATCGATTCGATTTCGAGGTTCCCACGGAGGACACTTGTTGTGCTGCGGGGCGCTATCTCGTGCGCATGGAAGAAATGGCTCAGACCTTGCGTATCTTGGAACAGGCTGTTGACGGTTTGGATAAAGCCGAAGGCGGATGCATTATGGAGAAAGCGCCAAAGCCCAACTGGAAAGCGCCAGCCGGAGAAGCTTGGTTTGCGGTGGAGAGTGGGCGCGGAAAAGTCGGAGTACATGTCGTATCCGATGGTTCCAAGACTCCGTATCGCATCAAATTGCGTTCCCCAAGCTATTCGAACCTGAGTTCGTTCGCTGAAGTGGCTGAAGGCGTGCTCATTGCGGATGCCGTTTCCATTCTCGGCAGTCTTGACCTGATCATTCCGGAAGTCGACAGGTAGGGGGGCGTATGACGACATTCATTAATATCCAGTTGTTGTATTTGATTATTGCCTTGGTTGCCATAATGGCATGGGTGGGACTTAATGCGCTGGTGTTGGTATATTGTGAACGCAAGTTTGCAGGGCACATACAGCGGCGCCCCGGTCCGTTTGAAGTGGGGCCGCATGGAGCTTTGCAGCCGTTAATCGACGGTCTCAAGCTTATGGGCAAGCAGTTGTTAACGCCTGACGGGGCAGACAAGGTGTTGTTTTGGCTTGCACCAATTCTTTCCTTTGTCCCTGTCCTGCTGCTTTTTGTTCCCATTCCATATGGTCCGGTGTTGACGGGAATGGAAATGAATCTTGGCATCCTGCTGATTCTGGCTTTTGCCGGGTTCAACTCGTTGGCCCTGTTGCTGGCGGGGTGGGCTTCCAACAACAAGTGGGGGCTTTTAGGGGCGGCTCGTGCAGTTGCGCAAGCCGTTGCTTATGAAATCCCAATGCTACTTGCTGTTCTTGGGGTGGCTTTCATCACCGGAACCTTGAACCTGACGGAAATTACAACCATGCAGGGAGCTTGGCCCTGGCAATGGAATATTGTGCTGCAGCCTTTGGGCTTCATAGTTTTTCTTGTCAGTGCGTTTGGTGAAACAAATCGTGCTCCGTTTGACTTGCCCGAAGGTGAATCCGAACTGACGGCCGGTTTTCACACCGAATATTCCTCCATGGGGTTCGGCCTGTTCTTTATGGCTGAGTATGCTTACATGGTGGTTGTCTGTTCTGTTTGCACCGTGTTGTATCTGGGCGGGTTCAAGGGACCGTTCATTGACGGATGGTGGTGGTTCCTGGCCAAAACATACGCCTTGTTGTTTCTTATGATCTGGGTTCGTTGGACCTATCCGCGTGTGCGGTTCGACCAGCTCTTGAACATCAACTGGAAATGGCTGTTGCCGCTGGCCACGTTCAACCTGCTGGCAACCGCTTTTTTCATAAAGCTGTAGGGGGGAGATCCTATGGAAACGATCCGCAGGAACATCCTGCAGCCAATCAAGGATCTTTGGAGCCTGTTCGTGGGGCTTAAGGTGACCGGTAAATTCTTTGCCATGAAGCAGGTCACGGTTCATTACCCCCGTCAGGTTATCGAGGACGAAAACCTCAAGAGTTATGCAGGCCACATAGAGCTTGTTGGCAAACCGAAAAGTCCGAGTATTCCGAAGTGCATTTCATGTCAGATGTGCGCTACGAGCTGCCCCAGTGGTTGTATAAAAGTAACTCGGCAAAAGGCACCGAAACCAACACCTGAACAGCAAAAGGCGATGGACGAGGCCAAAGCCAAGGGGGAGAAGGTCAAGAAGCCCACTGCCCCCAAGAATCCCGCGGGGTTCATGCTTGACTATTCCCTGTGCAGTCTTTGCGGTACTTGTGTCGAGGTTTGTCCCGTCAAGTCGCTTCGGTTTTCCAATGACATTTATCTCGTGGGCAGAAGTCGCGACGATTTCAAGTTCGATCTGTTGGAACGCCTTCGTAGTCAGGCCGAACCCGGATGTCCTGTATCCGAAAAGAAACAACAAGCGAGGATGACAGATGGAAATCATGGGTAAAATTGCTTTTGCCGTCTACACCGTCGTCATTCTCGCCGGTGCCTTGGTGGCTGTAGGCAGCAGTAGCCTTGTCCGTGCCCTTGTAGGGTTAATAACGACCCTTGTCGGTGTGGCGGGCATGTACATGTTGCTTAACTCGCCGTTTATGGCCTTTATGCAACTGCTTATTTACGTGGGAGCGGTGAGCGTTCTCATTTTCTTTGCAGTTATGCTTACCCGAGCTGATGCCTCCGGCGAGGAAGGCAAGCCAGCATCCATTCGTAAACACCTTTATGCTCTTCTGGGAGCGGCTTCTCCGGCCGTGATCCTTGGTTGGGCCCTCATGACCCGGCCAGTGGAGAGCATCTCTACTCCCACCGAAGTGGGGCTCAACGCGCTGGGGCACGAACTGCTCGGTTCGTACTTTCTGCCGTTTGAAATAATATCGGCGGTGTTGATGATTGCCATGTCCGGCGCTGTCCTGCTGGCGTGGGAGAGGAGGGGACGCAAATGAGCAACCTCGTTCTTTACCAGCTGGTAGCTCTTACTCTGCTCGCTGCGGGACTCTTTGGAATCATGAAGCGCAGGAGTCTGGTGGGTATGTTGATTGCCGTTGAATTGATGCTCAACGGGGCCGGTTTGTCCATAGTTGCTGCTGCTCAATTAACTGAAGCGAATGCAACCCTCGGCCAATTGGGAACCCTGTTTGTCATGGGGCTGGCAGCAGCTGAAGCAACGCTCGTGCTGTCCATAATCGTGGTCGTATTCAGGCGGTTCGGCTCCGCGAAAACCGGTGAAATCACCACGCTGAAGGAATAGATATGGTTAACGGAGTCACAATCGAAACCACACGGTTGCTGATACCGGTAGCCGTTACTCTTGTTGCGCCTCTTCTGATCTGGCTGGCACGCGATGATCAGAACAAACGGGAAGCCATGAGTTTCCTTGCGGCTGGAGTAACGTTTCTCTCGGTATTGAGCATGGCGCCCATGGTGCTGCGGGGAGAAATCCCGGGAATTGAACTTTTTACGATTCTTCCGGGAATCAAAGTTTCTTTCGCAGCTGACGGGCTCAGTATGATCTTCGGTCTGATCGCTTCTTTCCTCTGGATATTCGCGACCAGCTACAACATCGGGTATATGCGCAGTCTCAAGGAGCACGCGCAAACCCGCTACTACATCTGTTTTGCCGTCGCCATTTTTGGTGCCATGGGCGTGGCTTTTGCGGCCAACGTATTCACACTGTATCTCTTCTATGAAGTGATCACCGTGTTCACGTATCCGTTGGTTGCCCATCATCAGGATACTGACGGATTTACCGGGGCGCGGAAGTATATTGTATATTTGATGGGTACATCCAAGCTCTTCCTGCTTCCGGCTATGGTACTGACATATGTGCTGGCCGGTACGTTGGACTTCAATCTGCACGATATCGTTCACGGCATGTTCCCGGCCCAGGTCGTGGCTGAACATCCCGGCTTGGTCGGTCTGACCTATATTCTATATATAGCAGGCATCGGTAAGGCTGCGCTCATGCCGTTTCATAACTGGCTGCCTTCGGCAATGGTGGCACCGACACCGGTCTCTGCCTTGCTGCATGCAGTGGCAGTTGTTAAGGCCGGCGTGTTTTGTGTCTGCCGAATCATTCTCTCGGGGTTCGGGACCGGGGTGTTGGGCAAATTGTCCTTTTCGGACATGTCGTTCAGCGCTCTGGGAAGCGTCTGGTTTGCTCCCGGATCCTTTATGGGGGATTTGCATCTGGGATTGGCAACAGCGTATGTGGCGGCATTTACGATTGTGTGTGCCTCGCTCATCGCCCTGACGAAGGACGATATCAAGGCCCGGCTGGCGTATTCCACGGTCAGCCAACTTTCGTATATCGTCATCGGCGTGGCCATGCTTTCGCAATACGCGGTGCAGGGCGGGATGATGCATATCGCCCACCATGCCTTCTCCAAAATCACGCTGTTCTTTGCCGCTGGTGCCATTTATGTGGCGACCCACATCAAGAAGATCAGCCTCATGGACGGTCTTGGGCGGCGTATGCCGTGGACATTTGGCGCCTTTGGTTTGGCCAGCCTGTCCATGATTGGTGTTCCGCCCGTTTGCGGGTTTGTTTCGAAATGGTATTTGGTCAAGGGTACCTTGCAGATCGATCAACCGATTTTGTTGGTGGCTCTGTTGGCCAGTACGGCGCTCAATGCCGGGTATTTCGTACCCATTCTTTACAGAGCCTTTTTCCGCAAACCTGCGCCTGAGGCCAATATTGAGCAATACAACGAGGCTCCGGGAGTCATGGTTGTGCCGCTGTTCACCACGGCGGTCATTTCCGTGCTGCTGGGTCTGTATCCACAGACATTCCTGAACTTCATCAAAGTATTCGGGAACTTCTAGGGGGTAAATATGAACAGCGGACTCGGAATATTGCTGGAAAAGATGCGAGATAACTGGAAGGCATGGAGAATCGTCTTCTTTGTTGTGCTGGCCTTGCTAGTGGTACTTAACTTCTTTGTTCATCCGCATCATCCACACTTTGGTTTGGATAAGCATCCAGGCTTTTGGGCAATCTTCGGCTGTGGGATCGGCCTCGTCATGGTCCTGGTTATGAAGAAGATTGTTCAGCCTACAATAGGCCGGAAGGAGGATTACTATGATCGAGGCGAGTAGTTTCCTTCATCCATCCATCGGTTTTCTGGCCTTTGCCTTGGCCGTTCCATTTTTCAGGGGCGGAGCATGGCGTTGGCTGGCATTGGTGCCGCCTCTTCTGGCTTTGTATGGGATCATGACGGCAGAGCCCGGCACGTATGGCGGATTGCATTATATCGGTGAAACTCTTGTGCTTGGTCGCGTAGACAAATTGTCTGTAGTTTTTGGACAGGTCTTCGCCATCATAGCCCTCATCGGTATGGTCTATTCGATTCATCTCAAGGACAAGGGGCATTACGTTGCCGGCTCACTATACGTTGCCGGTGGGTTTGGCTGCGTATTCGCAGGCGACTACGTGACCCTGTTCCTTTTCTGGGAACTCATGAGTGTAGGGTCTGTCTTCCTTGTATGGCAGGCCGGGACCAAGGAGTGCGTGGGCGCAGGATTCAGGTACTTCATGTACCATACCGTAGGTGGCCTTTTCCTGTTGGCCGGTCTTCTCCTGCGTTACAAGGCCCTTGGAACATTCGCCTTTACACATATTGATCCTGCTACGGCCCATTATTACGATTGGCTTATCCTTACGGGATTTTGTGTGAATGCGGCAGTGGTGCCTTTGCATGCATGGTTGCCGGATGCATATCCTCGCGCATCCGTTGCGGGTGCGGTATTCATGTGCGCATTTACCACCAAGACTGCCGTATACGTACTTTGTCGTGGATTTGCCGGTTGGGAAGTGCTGGCCATAGCTGGTACCATCATGGCTGTCTTCGGTGTGCTGTATGCGTGTATCGAGAACAATGCACGGCGTATCCTGTCCTACCATATCGTTTCACAGGTGGGGTACATGGTGGCAGGCATTGGAATCGGTACCGCCATGACTCTTAACGGAGCGGTGGCACACGCATACGCGCATATCCTGTATAAGGGGCTTCTGTTCATGGGAACAGGTTGCCTGCTTTATGCGACAGGAACCGCCAAACTCGACAAACTGGGTGGTCTTGCCTACAGGTTGCCGTGGGTGATGGTGTTGTACATGATCGCAGCCCTGTCCATTTCGGGTATGCCCATTTTCAACGGATTCATCTCTAAAACCATGACCATTACCGGAGCCGCCGAGGCGCATCGCACATGGCTGGCATTCGGCATGGAAGTGGCTGCTGTGGGTACTTTCATTTCGGTGGGAATCAAGCTTCCGTATTTTGCCTTCTGGGGCAGGAAACGGGAGTATACCGGAGAGTTGAAGCCAATTCCCGTCAATATGTATGTGGCCATGGCCATGGGCGGCTTCCTCTGCACATTGCAGGGTCTTTACCCCGACATCCTGTATCGCTACCTGCCGTATGCGATGGAACATGCCTATCATCCCTGGACCACGTGGCACGTGCTGCAGGCATTGTTGCTACTCGGTTTTTCGGGATTGGCGTTCTACTTTACCCGGCAGGTCATCACACCACATTCCAAACTCAATCTGGATTTCGATTATTTCTACCGTCTCATCGGCAAGTTGGTCATGCGGGTTATCTGCTGGCCAATTTCAAAAGTTGATGACGTGTGGACCGAAGTCTACCGCACTGTGGGGCTGCGAGGCCTCATTGGTTTGGGTCATAAGACCGCGTGGTTTGACAGGAAGGGTATTGATACCGTTGTGGACGGATCAGCATATACAGTCAGAAATATCGGTCGGGCAGGGGCCAAGGTGCAGACTTCGCGCCTTCAGGACTATCTTGCCCTCGCCGTATTTCTCGGGCTGTGTTTGTTTGGTCTCGTTTGGTATTTGGGATAGATCTTTAATCCGGGAGTGACGTTTTGGACTACGGATATCCTGTTCTCACAAGCCTGATCGCCTTTCCTCTGTTGGCGGCGGTTGGCCTGTTTATTGTTCCGGGCTGGCTTTCCAGAGGCTACACTCTGGCGGCCTCCATCGTGGAACTCATGTTGGCCATTCCGCTGATTCAAGGCCTCAGGTTTACATCGGAATTCCAGTTCGTGGAACGCTTGCCGTGGGTACCCCAATGGGGGCTTGAATATTACCTCGGCATCGATGGTATCAGTTACCTCATGGTGCTTCTGACCCTTGCGGTACTACCTCTGTGCGTTTTGTGTTCGTGGACATATATCGGCAAACGAATCAAAGAGTTCCACTTCTGCCTGCTGTTTATGACTGCCGCATGTATCGGTGTCTTTTCGGCATTGGATCTCGTCCTTTTCTATGTGTTCTGGGAAGCCATGCTTATCCCCATGTACTTGCTTATCGCAGTTTGGGGTGGTGATGAAAGACGCTACGCGTCCATCAAGTTCTTCCTTTACACTCTGGCGGGATCAACCTTGTTGCTGGCGGCTATTGTTGCCTTCCGCATCACGGGTGGTACGTTCTCCATTCCTGAGCTGATGACTATCAACTTTACCTTTAACTTCCAGTTCTGGGCTTTTTTGGCGATGGCTTTGGCGTTTGCAATCAAAGTCCCCATGTTCCCATTCCATACGTGGCTTCCAGCTGCGCATGTTCAGGCTCCATCAGCCGGTTCCGTGATTCTGGCTGCAGTGTTGTTGAAAATGGGAACATATGGATTCTTGCGATTTTGCCTGCCTCTGACGCCGGCAGCCAGTGAGTTCTTTGCACCCATGATGATTGCCATTTCCATCGTATCCATCATTTATGGTGGTGCGGTGGCCCTCGGCCAGTCAGATGTTAAAAAATTGGTGGCATACTCATCGGTGGGACATATGGGTTTTGTCACGTTGGGCATTTTTCTCTTCAATGTTAGAGGAGTGGAAGGTGCTCTCATGCAGATGCTCAACCACGGTATCGTTACAGGCGCGATGTTCATGATGATTGGCGCCGTGTATGAGCGTAGTCATAGCAGGAATATCTCGGATAACATGGGGCTGGGGAAATACATGCCAGCGTTCATGTTTTTCTGGGGATTGTTTGCGTTGTCTTCCTTTGGGTTCCCTGGAACCAACGGTTTTGTCGGGGAGATATTGGTGTTCATCGGAGCGTTTCAGGCCAAGACATGGATCGGTTTTGCAATCGTTCCCGGTGCATTGCTGGCTGCAGCATACATGTTCAAAGTTTCCCTCAAGCTTGCCTGGGGACAACCGAGTTCATTTGGAGCAGGGTGGAGGGACTTGAATGAGCGGGAGTGGACATATTTGGCCATCCCCGCAGTCTTTGTCCTTTACATTGGACTTGCTCCTGGACTTTTTTACAAAATCATCGACCCCTCCATTGAAAAGCTTTTGCTGGACTTTGGACAGCGCAAGGCCATTGCGCAGGTTGAAACAGAACAACCCGTGAAAACAGCGGCCCAGAGTGTATTCTCCGGTTTGCTGTTCGGCGCGGAATAAAGGAGGTAGGAAGTGAACTTTGACATTTCGCTGATCCTGCCGGAACTTGTTTTTCTGGCGCTGGCTTTGGTTTTGATGCTTCAGGCGTTCGGGATTAAATCCTTTCCCCGTGCGGAGTGGTGGGTTCCGGTGGGATCGTTCATCGGAGTTATTGCCGCCTGTTTGAGTTTGCAATGCCGTGGAACCATGTTTTACGGAGTCTACGAAGTAGATATGGCTTCCCAGTTCTTCAAGGCGGTAATTGCCTTCGGGTATTGGGTCATTGTTGTAAACGCCAGCAAACAGAAGACGCTTGTTGAGGGAAAACGTCCGGATTATTATATGTTCCTGACTTTTTCCGCCTTTGGGTTGATGATGTTGGCCTCATCCGTTGAACTCATCACCGTATATTTGGCCCTGGAGTTTTCCTCCTACAGCCTGTATGCGGTCATTCCTTTACGCTCAGGAAGTCGAGGGGCAGCGGAAGCAGGCATCAAGTACATTCTGTTTGGAGCGGTAGCCACGGCTTTGGCTCTTTACGGCCTTTCCTATGTCATCGCTTCGCAACATACTACGTATATTGCCGAGTTGGCGACCAAGCCATGGAGCTTTGCACAGGAACCCATGGCTGTGATCGGCCTGTCCCTGTTTCTTGCGGGCATGTTTTACAAACTGGCTTTGTTCCCGTTTCATTTCTGGGCTCCGGAAGTTTATCAAGGTGCCAGCAACGAAACGGCTGCCTATGTGGCCACCTTACCCAAGATGGGGGCCATTGTCGTACTGGTCCGTTTGGCCGTGTTTCTGAAACCCGGTCTTGAATTGACGACCATACTCGCGGTGCTTGGTGCCATATCCATGACCTTTGGCAACCTCTCGGCTCTGGCTCAGAAAGATCTTAAACGTTTGCTCGGATTTTCCTCCGTGGCACACGCTGGGTATATCATGGTTGGTCTTGTTTCCGGGACAGCCGAGGGCCTTGCCGCAGCAAGTTTTTACGGTTTGGCCTATTTGGTCATGAACTTGCTGTGCTTCTGGGTTGTGAGCCGTATTGCCGTAGATGGTCGAAATCTTCAACTGGACGATTTGAATGGTTTATATCGGCGGGCACCATATTTGGCTTTTGCACTTGGCGCAGGAGCGTTTGCTCTCGTCGGTTTGCCACCAACTATCGGTTTTATCGGGAAATTCTTCCTGATTACTTCGGCATGGAATCATGGCTACAATTGGTTAGTCATCACTTTGGTGGTCAATAGTGCTATCGCGATTTATTATTATTTGAGCATGGTTCGACATGCATACACTAAAGAGGTTGAGGGCGAGGAAATGCCCAAGCCTGATTGTGGTGTTTTGGGTGTTGTCGGTGCAAGTCTGTTGACCGTGGCGGTTCTGGGGCTGGGGATGATCCCGGCTCCGATATTCAATATGGCAATCAAGGCCGGGAAGGCTCTACTTCCCTGAGTTGTAATTGATATGAAAAAAAGGCCTCCGTAGCGGAGGCCTTTTTTTTGGGGTGAATTCATGCGGCATTAATAGTTGTACAAAATGTGTTGTCCAACGGAAGCCATATCCCTACATCCGGTCAGAACCATGGCCTGTTTTAGTTGGCCCATGATACTTTCAAGATATTTGACTACACCTTCCCTGCTTCCTCCGATTGCTGCCGTGCAGAACGGTCGTCCTATCATGGCACAGTCTGCTCCCATAGCCATGACTTTGAGGACGTCGAAACCGTCGCGAATGCCACCGTCTACGATAATGGTCAATTTGTTTTTAACGGCTTCAACCACCGCGGGAAGAACTTCGGCTGTTCCGGGGGTGTGGTCAAGAACACGGCCACCGTGATTGGAGACGACAATGGCGTCCACTCCGGCGTCTGCAGCCAAACGTGCTTCGTCCGGGTCCATGACGCCTTTAAGGATGAACTTTGCTCCAAGTTTATGAATTTTTTCAACGATTGCAGTAAGTTCTTTTACGCTCTTTGGGGAAACAGGACGTCCCATGAGACGGAGTGTAATGAGCCCGGCAGCATCGATATCCATACCGAAGACTGGAGGTTTGGATTTTGCAGCCATTCCGATTTTTTCATCCAATTCATCGCCTTCCCACGGTTTGATGAATGGGATCCCGTAGCCGTTCATTTTGGCCAAACCTTCAAACGCACTTTTGTAAAGAAATTCAGGAACTCCATCTCCTGTGCAACCAATGGTCCCCATTTCCTTGCAACCGCCGAGCACTGCGTCCACATATTCATGCTCTTCGATGCCACCTCCCATATTAAACGAGATGCCTCCAATAGGGGCAGCCAAAACGGGGAGAGAAAGGTCGAGTCCCAGAATTTTCACCGAAGGATCAGGATCACAGACGTCGTGAAGCAGACGCATATTCAGTGTTACTTCGGCCAACGCTGCGATGTTGTTGCGAAAAGCTGATCCTGTTCCAATGCCCCCCATGCCGGGGACTTCTCCGGCACAGGCCCGTCCGTCACAAACAGGGCAGACACGGCAATATCCTTTCATTAATTCTCTTGCTTTTTTACGTATTTCCTTCATTGCCTCTTCCTTCAGGGAATGTGGTTAAAAAAGACTCCACAACATACGGGTTCCAACGACAAACAGCAGAAGAGCAAAGACTTTTTTAAGCCTGGCGACAGGAAGGCTGTGGGCCAGACGAGCTCCCCAGGGGGCTGTGATTACACTCATGGATACAATGCCGAGCATGGCCGGCAAATAGACATAGCCTATGGACCATTCGGGAAGATTGGCGACGCCAAGGCCGTTATATATATATCCGGCCGTTCCGGATATGGCTATGGGGAGCCCTATGGCGGCAGCCGTTCCAATAGCCGTATGAATTGATACGTTGCACCATGTCAATATCGGTACCGAGAGGGTTCCGCCTCCAATCCCCACAAGGCTAGAAAAGATGCCTACTATATTTCCTATGCCAAACATGGGGGCTGCTCCGGGAACATGTCTGCTGGGCTTTGGCTTTTTTCCGGTGATCATTTGATAAGATACGTAATAGAGGAATAAGCCGAAAAATGCTTTGAGGAAGTCTGTAGACAGATAGGATGCGATGCACGTCCCAACAAATGTACCGATCAGAATTCCAACCACAAGACTTTTAAAGATGTCCCAGCGCACTGCTCCCCGTCTGTTGTGAGCTATGCAGCTGGATATGGATGTGAAAATGATTGTGGCGAGTGAAGTTCCTAGTGCCAGGTGCATCATGACTTCGTGAGGGATGCCCTGTTTGGTGAAACAGAAATAAAGTATGGGAACGATAACCAGCCCGCCGCCAATACCAAGCAGGCCTGCAAGTACTCCCGCGAAAGCTCCCATGAGCATGTAGGAGATGAATACCGTGAGCATGATTACTCCTCGTGACCGTTCAAGACAGTCTGTTGCATTTGAGTTATGTGCCGGGCCATAGCCGTTTTTGCAGCGTGGGCATCACGTCGTTCATAGGCTTCGATGATGTCCATGTGTCCTTGTATGGAATGATTTGTTCTCATCGGATCCCGTAAAAATTGAGAGCGAGTGTCATCCAATAGAGTGGTAATTGTTTCCATTACTTGAAAGAGTGTGTTGTTGCCTGTGGATCGAGCCAGTATGCGGTGAAATTCTCGGTCGAATTCCGAATCGTCAATGTTTTGCGTGGCTGCTCTGTTTTGATCCAGTTGTATGGCTTTGAGCTCTTGCAGTTGCTCCTCCGTGTGACGTATTGCCCCTAAAGCGGCAATTTGTGGTTCGATAATATGGCGGAGCTCAAATATTTCCTGAATGTATTTTTTTTGTTGTCCTATTGCTTTGGCCAGAGTTTCGGTGAGTAGGGTTGTGTCGGATGGAGCAAGGTAGGTGCCATCTCCCAGACGGCTGACAAGAACCCCTTTTTCGGCAAGAGCCCGAATTGCCTCGCGCACGCTGTTTCGGGAGACTTTGAACGTTTCTGCTAATTTACGTTCAGAAGGGAGCCTGTCTCCAGGCTGCATTTCTCCTGTCTTGATCAGTTTTTGAATCTGTTCAACTATCTGTTGATAACGATGTTTGCTCATATTGGTAATACCAATTTTGTTTTTTGCCGAATTGGTCATACCAATATTCCCTGCAGTGATCGAACGCAAGCAGTTTTTGCAGCCTTTTATTGCAAGGTTTGATATTGTCGCAAATCGGACGCGGGTGTACATTGGACTAATGGGGGAAGATATGCATGAAGTAAGTTTGGGTGGTGTTCTTCGGGATTATCTGACCGGAGAGGAACTGGAAAATACCACCTATGAGGAAATTCGTCAGGCTTTGGCTAAGTTGCTTGTTGAAGAAAAAGGCTATCCTCGTGAGCGTATTAACTCCAAGGTGAAGCTTGAATATTCAATCGATGGACAAGTCTATAACCGAACCATTGATTTTGTTATTGTCGACAATAACAAAAGGCCATTGCTTGTAATCGTGTTTTGTTCCGGAAATGTGGGAACCTATGAGCGGGAAACGGCATGTGCCGCTCGTCTTGTTCAGGGGGGCCCGGCGCCATATGCCTTGGCCACGGATACTATGGAGTTTGTTTTGATTGACACACAAAGTGGGAATCGTGTTCGGCAGGGAATGGAAGCTCTTCCTTCATGGAAAGACTTGCTTGAAATGACTAAAGATTTTGAGGTTCAGCCGCTGAATAATGAAGACAGGGAAAAGCAAGTACGTATTTTTCATGCTTACAGCGGTTTTCTTTTTGGTGTTTGCTGTGAGGGGGCTTGCCCTGTTGCTGGGCCAAAGAAGGATTAAATAATTCATTCAGTTGTGAGGATGCAGTCCCCGGGGCAGCAATTCAAGGCATCTTGGATTTCCTCAAGAGTTGCTTTTGCTTTGACAACCAAAGGCCTGTCTGTTGCTTCATCCCAAGCGAAAATGTCGGGATTGAGATCCACACAGCCTTGGCAGCCATTGCAGGTGCCAAGATCCAATTCAACATGTCGTTTTTTTGAGTGCTTTGTCATAAATAGGAAATAGTAATTGGATGCCATCTGGCAAGAGGTGAGGGTAAAAAGTCGTTTTTTTTGGGAGAGCGGTGAATGGTCATGCGTCCATATCTCTTAGTTGCCGTAGTGGTGCTCGGATTATTTGCAGGATGTTCTGCTGAACCGGATACGACTGGGAAAGATCTCTTATCATTTGGGTATACCGATATTGCGGAACAGGCGAGGGGAACTGTTGTTCGTTTTTATATAAATGAGGATAACCCACAGGCAAATCATTGGATTGATGAGGTCTTGTGTCCTTTTATGAAAAAGAGACATGATATTTCCGTGGTACGAGTCCCCATGCCTGATTCTGTGTTTTCTCAGGAAATTATTCATCGAAAAAGTGATGAACAACTTCACGGGACAGCAGATCTTGTAGCAGTAAATGGGCGAAGCTTTCGAGCATTGAAAATGGCAGGGGCATTGTTTGGCCCTTATGCCGAAAAATTGCCTAACTACTTGTATTTTGTAAATAAGGCGCTAGCTGCTGTTGACTTTGGGCTCGCTTCCGAAGGATACCAGACGCCTTTTGGCAAGTCTCAATTTGTTTTCGAATATGATACGGAACGAATCTCCAATCCTCCAAGGAATTTTATCCAACTACAGGACTGGATCAAGTTGCATCCTGGAAAGTTTACCTACTGCAAGCCTACTGTTGCCGTTGGCAGGGCTTTTGTGCGGCATGTTCTTTTTTCAGTTTCTGGTGGAGCAGATCAATACTTTCACGCTTTCGATAGATCGTTGATGGACAAAAATGCTCCTCAGGTATGGAGATATTTGAATGATATCAAACCATTTCAATGGGAAAATGGAAAAGCATTTCCAGATAGCACAATGCAGATGGATGATTTGTTCGCCTCAGGTGAGATTTTTTTGAATATGTCCTATCAGCCGCTACACGCCACGAATAAGATGCTGGATGGTAAATATCCCCTGTCTGTGCGTAGTTATGTCATGGAAGATGGATCCTTGTTTCATTTACATGGTGTTGCTATCCCGTTTAACGCTCCCAACAAGGCCGGAGCAATGGTTCTTGCAAATGTGCTTATGGCTCCAGAAATACAGTTGTCCAAATTCAGTCCTGTGCAATGGGGCGATTACCCCGGAATAGATGTATCCAAGCTTTCCGGGAGCGTGCGTGATCGTTTTGCGAAAGTCTATCTTGGTCGGGCCGCCGCCTCCCCCCATGACATGGCTCGTTTTGCGGTTCCTGAGATTTCTACGGAATATGATGAATATCTTGAACGAGGGTGGAAGGTGCATATTGTCCCATGACCTTAATAGTTTTGGGGAGATTTTTGTTTGTGATGGATTTTATTTGTCGGAGAGATTTTTTTTGTTTTTATTTTATGTAATTATGATGTGATCTCGTTGCTTGGTGAATGGTTTTGCACTTGCCTTTTCCGACCCTTGGTTGTAGCAGACTGACTTCGGTTAAATTTAACTTGTTTATACCCAAACTTTCACACCTGAAAGACGATTTCCATGAAAAATATATATCTTACCGGACCGCGAGCTTGCGGCAAAACGACTATCGGAAAAATGTTGGCAGAATACCTGCACCGTTCCTTTGCGGATACTGATCAGGTTTTTGAAAAAAAGTACGCGCAAACGATTGCTGAGTGTGTCAAAAATGAAGGGTGGGACGTTTTTCGCAACCGGGAAGCGGCTATCCTTCGCGAATTGGCAGGTAAAGGTGGGGCTGTTATTGCGTG
>Ga0207831_100334_pt1 | contig 18373 bp, 17 predicted proteins | sample TtanPargueraPR_7_FD_187741 | JGI IMG/M metagenome (GOLD analysis project Ga0207831, IMG submission 187741) | Aerobic enrichment media microbial communities from Bioluminiscent Bay, La Parguera, Puerto Rico - Tt and M1 (2) (SPAdes) | ecosystem: Environmental > Aquatic > Marine > Unclassified ... | reverse complement strand
AATCTCATCCTTATTTTTACTACTAAAAAACGAAGCAATAAAATCAAGATACTTTCTCCCCGTCATATTCTTATAGACACCAGCATCCTCAGGAAGATAACTGATGATATGGCGGATGTCTTCTTCCTGGCTTGCTATATCAAATCCCATCACCGAAACATCACCTGCAGACTTTTGAAGAAGCGTTGCAAGCACCCGAAGTGTTGTCGTCTTCCCAGAACCATTGGGACCAATCAAACCAAAAATCTGGCCTTCATCAATGCTAAAACTAATGCCCCTTACTGCTTCAGTATCACCATAATTCTTCTTAAAATTTGAAACGCTTACTGTTTTCATACTTCTAATCCTCAACTCATCTTGTTCTACTCTCTTATGATGTCTTTACCGCAGTGCCAAAGGCGATTATCTCAGCAGCACTGCCCATCGTCTGAGCAGTCGCATAACGCATCGAAACAATAGCATCAGCACCAAGATCTGTTGCCTGATCAATCATACGCTGCATTGCAGTACGCCTAGCTTCTTCCATAAGTTCAGTATAGCCTCTTGCTTCACCGCCAACCATACTACGAAGCCCAGCACCAATGTCTTTACCTAGATGCTTTGTCTGCACACAACTTCCAAACACAATGCCTAAAATCTCTTTAACATCACGGCCTGGGAGATGTTCAGTTGTACTTACCATCATCACAATTCCTCTCCTTTATTTAAATCATTTTTTTCAAATTTTTGACAAATCTCATCTGCAAGTGCTTTGTCTTCAATTACTAAGGCACCTACATATCCACAGTTCTTACATTCATATTTGGATCGATCCTGAGGAATAATCCAATCAATACAAGCAGAACCACAACGGGGACAATACACCATGATTTTTACTCTCTCCTTTTTTACTTATAGACATAGCCACATTTTGCACACAGATACCTTTTTCCATCAAAGCGAAGCTTAGCACTGCCGCATGTTGGGCATACACCCAACACACGCTCTTCAAGTGCACGCAAGCGAGTGAGTTCTTTTTCTGCAAGCTGAGAAAGATTAATCCAAGAATTATCTTTCCACCACTGCCAAATCTCATCGCTTAAGGTGATAGTAACCTTAGGCATTACAAGTAAACCTCCACTAACCATTTCATCTTTACACCTTACAAATCATTTAGAAAAATCCACGAAGAAATATCGATAATTACTTGTTCATCAACATGGCCAGCTTTACTGTACTCAGTATTTGTTGGAACGCCTTCACCTGCGATGAACAGATGATTGAGTGCTTCATATAACTTAAGAGTCACTCTCGTAGAATTTTCAAACGCCTGTTGCCAAAGGCTAAAATCTTTTTGTGGGCTCACCTGATAATCACGAGACCCTTGCAAGACAAGCATAGGTTGAGTAAGATTTACTGCAATAGGAATTGGTGCAATCTCATGAAGCTTATACCAATATGCAGGATACGCACCAAGAAGTACTTCATCAAATGCAGGAGAGCCATTATTGATGATATCTACTTGCTGAGTCAGTGAGTCGAGATCTGCTTGTTCCTGAGCAGAAATTGAGCCATCCAAACTGTACAGGTAGGTGTACTGCTCAAGAATAGTATCTTCAAGATCTCTTGCAGGAGCAGCAAGAAGAATCACACCTTTTATTCTTTCATCAAGACGAGCGATTTCTGGTGCAACCATTGCTCCAAGACTATGACCAAGAAGATATATATTTGAGCTATCCAAACCCTCAATTGTCTCAAGAAGATTAAGTGCTGCTTGAGCATCTTCAATATATTCTTCTTCAACCGTTGCATTATAGTCATTTGCAAGTTCTTCGCCGTATAAGAAACTGCGTTTATCAAAACGAAATGTTGCAACATCTTCTGAGCCAAGACCCCATGCAATATCTTTGAATGGTTTATTTTGATAGATACTCTCATCTCTATCATTGGCACCACTACCAGAGAGCATGAGCACAACTGGAAACGGGCCATCACCAGAAGGCATCGTCAACGTTCCACTCATAATATATGGTTCTTCACCAAAAGTGTAATTAGTCTCAATAAAACTTTCTGGATTTGCATAGGATGGGGAGCTCCAACTGCTACGATCCTGATGGTCAACATATTGAAATCCTGCAAGCATCTTTTCAGAATCAAACACGTATCTAAGATCAAGCATACCTTCACTGAAATTACAGGCAACATAGACAATATCATAGCCGAATTCTTGAGTAAGATATGCTCCTTCTATTGCGAGAAGCTCACCATTTGAAATAAGAAGACTTTGCCAAACAATTTTAAGCTGAGAACTCGGCAACTGAGACTTCATCGTCTCATCAAAAACATCGTAGACTAGACTGTAATTTCCGTTTTTTAGATTTTCTGTAATATAAAGAGCTCTTTGTTCTAAATCCTCTGGGACAGTATTTTGATCTGTCTGATTGTCTGATAATTCATCGACACAACCACTTAATACAGTTGATGCAATGAGAAGAAAACTTATTGGAATGATTGAGAGTTTTTTCATATAATCTACCTCTTTTTTTTATTTTTTTAACTTGGTATGATTGGGTAAAACAAACCTATTAAAATTAAGATGATGCCTACGATGATGCTTCCAATTGCTTTTACTGCTGTATTTCCAGGAAGATTTATGAAACGAGCGATGTTTGGGTAAATTAACGTTCCAACTCCGAGTAAGAGAGGTATGAATCCGATAATCACTAAGAGAGTATTTGCATCAATAATCATGGGCAGCCCTTGATACTTTTTATTTAAGTTTTACAGCAGTTCCATAGGCTAAAATCTCTGCAGCACCACCCATGATAGAACTTGTCATAAATCGTATGTTTATGACTGCATCTGCTCCGAGCTCTTGTGCTTTTTCTTCCATACGTTTGAGTGCGATTTCTCTGCTTTCAGAAAGCATATTGGTATATTCCTTAATCTCGCCGCCAACCATATTACGAAATCCTGCTGTAATATCCTTACCGATGCTTTTTGCCTGAACTGTGTTTCCTCGAACAAGCCCGAGGACTTCTTTTACTTCTTTTCCAGATACAAAATCTGTGTTTACAAGAATCATGGTCTTAAATCCTCCTTACTGATTTTTTCACTCCATTCTTTTTTGTTTTTTTGCTGATCAATTATGATGCTTACAATCAGAATGATTGCTCCAATAACTATGATGAGGCCTGAGAGTAATACCACGTTATCTGTGATTTCCTGAACTCCTAGGTAGAGGGAGTATCCGCTCATCAGCACTATTCCTGCAATAAATATTACAAGTCCAATGATTGTTCCTTTTGAAAGTTCCATGGCTTTTCACCTTTTCTACATACTTCTTTAAACGTTTTTACACGTGTTAGTACGTACTCAGTATTGTTCCAGCCACTATATAAAACTATCGAAAACCAATTCCTCCAACAAAAAACAACGCATCAACAGATAAAATACCTAATCACGCATCATCTGATTTTTCTTTGTGCCCAAACCAGGGATACGAATCTTATGCTCAATCCTATCAATCACCTCAGTAAACACAATCGTCAAACACAGATAAATGATAGCAATCATCCCAAAAACCTCCAAATAACGGAATGTTTCTGCAGCAATGAACTTTCCTTCAGCAGTCAACTCAACAACCTGAATAATATAGGCAATAGAAGTATACTTCAACAGATAAATCAACTCATTAGACCACGCAGGAATAGACGTACGCAATGCCTGAGGAAGAATAACTGAAAAAATCGCCTGAAGTTTAGTCATGCCCAACGAACGAGCAGCAACCATCTGGCCAGACTTAATACTCTGAATAGACCCACGAAGATACTCAGCCTGATACGCACCACTATTTAATGACAAACCAATCAAAGCCGCAATCAAAGGAGTCAAACGAATGCCAGCAGAAGGAAGACCAAAATACAAAATAAACAACTGCACAAGAAGAGGTGTCCCCCTAATAATCTCAATATAGCTGATACAAATAAGAGAGGCAATCTTAGGAGCATATACCCTACCTAAAGCAAGAACAATACCTAAAAGAAAACCAAAAGCAAGAGACAAAAACGTCAACAACAACGTAATCTTAAGACCATCAAACAAAAAAGGAAGCGATTCCATAAAAAAACTGATAAAATCAGACATATGGGCTCACCAAGCTCACTCCTCTCCATAAAGAGAAGCAATTTTACCGAGAAATTCCCCAGTACGTTTATGTTTTGGCGAATAAAACATCTGCTTAGGAGGACCACTTTCCACAATCACTCCTCCCTCCATAAAAATGATCTCATCAGCAACATTACGTGCAAAACCCATCTCATGAGTCACCACAAGCATTGTCACTTCGTGAGCAATGCTCTGCATTACCTCAAGCACCTCACCAATAAGTTCTGGGTCAAGAGCACTTGTTGGCTCATCAAACAAAATAATGGTTGGATCCATAGCAAGAGCACGAGCAATACCAACTCTTTGCTGCTGCCCACCAGAAAGCTCTGCAGGATACTGATTTGCATGCGGCTCAAGGCCAACACGCTTTAACTCATCCATGGCACGCTTCTCAGCAGCACCTTTATCCATCTTCAACACTTTTTCAAGACCAATACTGACATTTCTTAATGCAGTCAGATGAGTAAACAGATTAAAATCCTGAAACACAAAACCAATCTTTCTTCTCACCTTGTTGATATCAACCTTGGGATCAGTAATCTTTACACCCTCAAGCCACACCTCGCCCTGCTCAGGAGGATGAAGCTGATTAATACAGCGAAGAAGAGTACTCTTACCAGTCCCACTTGGACCAATAACAACCTTTGTCTCACCCTTATCCATAGTGAAATCAACACCCTTTAACACCTCCGTTTTACCATAACGCTTATGGACGTTTTTTACTTCCAACATATGCATATTCTCATCACCAACCAAACCTAACGCTCCACAGTAAGTTCAAAACCCTTCATACGATACTTCTTCTCCAAAAATCCAAGACTTTTATTAATGCTTACCACCAAGACAAAATAAATCACGGCAATTAAAAGGAAAATAGGCAGGACCATCTCAGGATTACGAACATACACATATCTTCCCTGTCTCATCAACTCAACAACACCAATGCTAAAAGCAATCGAAGTATCCTTAAGCACGATTGTAAACTCATTAGACCACCCAGGAATTGAAAGACGCAACACTTGAGGAAGAAGGATTGAGCGAATCGTCTGCAGCTTACTCATCCCAAGAGAACGAGCAGCAGTACTCTGACCTTCAGGAATAGAATTTAGAGCAGATCTAAAAATCTGAGCTTGATACGCAGCACTACGCAAACCCAAACCAAGAACTGCAGATGTAAGAGGATTAAGATTGATACCAATCTGAGACAAACCAAAATAGATTAAAAAGAATATAACAAGAAGTGGTATGCCACGAAAGACTTTCTCATAGAGATAGACTGCAGTGGAAAGGACTCTGCCACCAAAAGTGCGGCCCATCGCCATCAGGATGCCAAGAATTGAGCCAGAAAGCAACCCCAAGGCAGTCAAGATGAATGTATTTTGCAGTCCACTCAGCAACTGAGGCAACGAGTTGACCAATACATCAAAGTCCAATCACACCACTTCTACGAATGCTTATTCAAAGTATTTAATCACCAATGCAGTCCAATCTTCAGATCCAATGAGATCATCAAGCCCGTCATTAAGAACAGTTAAGAGCTCCGAATTACCTTCTTTTACTCCCAAACCATAGTTCTCACCAGTAATGATTGTCATGGTGATTTCAACGTTCTGATCGGTGACAAAAGCCTCTGCAACAGGCTTATCTAAGACAATAGCATCAATATTTTCATTGACAAGATCTAAGACAGCAAGAGTGTAGGTCTCATATCTTTTAAATGACTCTTCATCCATCGTACCATTGTCAACAAGATGCTCTTCTATCCATCCTGCTCCAGTCGTTCCTGTCTGAGCTCCAACAGTATAATTTTGAAGATCCTGACTGGTGTTTAACGTCAAATTACTCCCCACTCGTACAAGAACAGATTGATCTGCCTCATAATAAGGATTTGAAAAATCTATTTGTTCTTCACGTTCAGGAGTAATTGTCATTGCAGCAGCAATAACATCAATTTTTCCACTTCCAAGAGATGCAATAAGAGAATCAAAAGCAATATCTTGAACTTCAACAGTGTATCCTGCATCCTCAAGAATCATTGTCACCATCTCAACATCAAAACCGATGATAGTACCATTATCATCGATATATTCAAATGGTGGAAAATCAGCAGACGTTCCAACAATGATTTTATTTTCTTCTTCTACACATCCTGACATCATGACACTTGCAACAAGCATCAAGCCTACAATTACTAGAGCTGGTTTCTTAAGCTGGTGCATTTTTCTTCCTCACCAAAAAAGTGTAAAGCCCTCAAGCTATATAAACTATATAGAAATCTATAGTTTTTTCAGTCCTTTTCTCTAACCAAAAGGACTATAAATACGGCAAAACCTCCCAAAAAAGAATGCTTGGAACACTCGTAAACGCAGCTGCAGTAATCATCGGAAGTATCATAGGAATACTCATCCACAAAAAACTTCCCAAAAAACTGACAAAAACAGCCTTTCAAGCAATAGGACTCTTCACCATTTTTCTTGGCATTTCAATGGCACTTAAAACACAACAATTTCTTATCATGATATTTAGCATCGTACTTGGATCAATACTTGGAGAACTCCTTGACATCGATTCATGGGTGAATCGATTCGGAGACTATCTAAAGAAAAAACTCAAATCCAAAGAAAGTAACTTCTCAGAAGGATTTGTCACAGCATTTCTTCTCTTCTGCATGGGGTCGATGACTATACTTGGAGCAATAGAAGAAGGACTAGGAAGTCCGCCAAACCTACTCTTATCAAAATCAGTACTTGATGGATTCTCCTCAATAGCACTTGCTTCTTCGTTGGGAATAGGAGTACTTTTCTCAGCGCTACCACTTCTTATCTTTCAAGGAGGAATAACCCTTTTTGCTGCGTCACTTCAAGACGTTCTCACCCTCGCCCTCATTAATGAAATCACTGCTGTCGGAGGATTACTTCTCATCGGTCTGGGCATAAAAATCTTACAGATAAAAGAAATCAAAGTACTCAACATGATGCCAAGTTTGCTTGTTGCTGCACTCTTAGCATACTTTCTGCTCTAATTTTTTTAGTAAATTGTTATGAAATCAAGCAAATTAACACTACAGAAAATACACCACTATTCTTTTATATAAAAAAACAATAAAATCTAACTAGAAAAACATGAAAAAAACAATAGTACTCAGCCTCGCTCTTATAGTACTGCTTGTTTTCTCAAACATCACAGTTTCACAACTCCCACAATACCATGAGAAAACAGAACTTGTAAAGACACCACAACAAATCCACATAGAAGAACCATGGTATCAACAACGACAAATCTACAATATGCTAGCCTTTGCACCAGACCACATCCAAAAATATCACATCACCGTCAATGGCCTTTGGAACGGTTTTTTTGTAGAAGACAATGGCACAAGCTCACCTTTTGCACTTGGAAGATTTCTTGAAGAATACTACTCAGGAAACACCTACAACTCAGACTACCATTTTGTAGAAACCCAACATCAAGCAGGACTCAAAGTCCCAGCAACAATCCTTACCATACAAGGACACCAGACCCTCCAAGGAGAAGACCTAGAAACCTATGCAAGTAGAGACCCAGACGGCAATCTCTGCCCATGGGACTATAATGCAAACTCCTACTGGATGAACATTCTAGACCCAGGATACCTCCAATGGTGCATAGAACACGGAAAAAAAGCAATCGATGCCAATGCAGATATGATTGTCCTTGATGAAATACAAGGAAACGGCTTGATTCCCATGTATCAATGGGCGTCCCAATACATCGAAGAAATCAAAGCACCAGGCTTTAGCAACCAAACAATCGAATCCTACAGGACATATCTAGCAGACACCTATACTTCACTACAACTACAAAATACCTACAACATCGATAATATCTCAAGCTATGATCTTAAAACACGAATCATGCAAACCATGCATCTAACCTATCAAGAACGACTTCAAGCAGACAATCTCTTCTCCACCTATGACCTATTCTTAGAAGAAACAAACTACCAAGCAAAAACATATCTCATAGAAGAGCTACGTGCATATGCACAGTCACAAGGAAAAGACATCGTCATCACCGCAAACTCTTATGCACTAGGAACACCAAGGGATGCAGGATTTTGGCCAAAAGGACTACATTTCTGCGATCATCTAGACTTTTTTAGCTTTGAAAACACCTACACAGCCGATGACGATACCCTTTCAACATTTCCAAGAAACAAATGGCTTGCCTGGGAAAAACTGGCGTATGCTTCAACACAAAGTCCACCAGCAGTACTCATCGACACAAACGCCTTTACCGAAGTGACTAGCACAAATTCCAATCAACCACTTTGCACAGGATACAAAAATTATCTGGGAATACTTGCAGCAGAATGCTTTGCCAACAGAGGATCATTTGTCAACTACTACTTTAGAATAGAAGGAAAAGAAAACAACTGGGAAAACGTAGAACGTATCTGCAACTTCGTCCAAAACAACCAACAATTCTATGACGACCCACAAATCCTACAAACCGATGTCGCCATCCTTTACCTCTACAGCGAAGGCATGAGAACAAAAAGTGACACCTACCTAGGATGCGCACAAGCACTTGCAGAATCTGACATCAACTACGACGTCGTCTTCTCAGGAGATGATAACTATATTGAAGACCGACTCATCCCAGATGATCTCAGCTCCTATGAGGTTTTACTAATCCCAAACGTCATCAATATCACAGACAATCAACAACAGATTATCTCAAACTATGTCGAATCCGGCGGAGTAGCCATAGTCTTTGATAATGCGCCACTCAACCTACCCGCAACGCCAGGAGAACATAGCCATGGCAATGGAACATATTTCTCACTTCAAACTCAACACCAAGAAGACATAGGCTCACAATTCTATCGTAGCTATTCGTCAAATCTAAGAGAAAAAATCGCGCAATCCATACAAAATTATACTGCCCCGCTCTTTGAAATTGAAGGATATGACGGCACTGTTGTTGGAACATGCTACCAGCAAGAAGACAGACTACTTTTGCATCTTGTCAACTACGATTACGGTCAACTCTTGGATGTGATGAGAGAAAAAAACGATATATCCATTCAAATAAAGCAACCCTCATTTGAAATTGGCGAAATCATAGTATATTCGATTGATTCAAACCCACGCCCCCTCTCATTTACACGACGCGACGGATACATCGAATTTACTGTCCCCTCTCTTCGTCTCTATGACCTTGTCGTACTGCAGAAAAATTCTTCAGACAACACTTTTAGCATATCAAATCTACAAAAAGGCGGCATTTATGTCAACGGCAAACAACTTGCCTTACTCTCCTTAAAAAACACGTTTCTAATTGGGCCAACACTACTTAGACTTAGCACCATTGATGAAGCAATTTCTCATGTACGATTCTATCTTGATGGAAAAGAACACATTCTCGATGAAAGCTACCCATATTACTGCATGCTTACCAACACAGATTGGGGCAAACACACGATTCATGTTGTTGCCTACGACAAAGATGAGAATGTATTGCAAACAGAAAGTATTGACATCTTTAAAATCCTCTAGCAACACAATCTCATAGCATCAAATTGATAGTTTGAGTTGAGATATTTTCATATAAATGTCGAATATAAAATATATCTGCAAAATTTCATAAATATGTCCAAAAAAGAAGAGCCAAACCCTTAATAGTCCAAAGTCAACTTTTCAAATGATGTTGTATGCGCTCATCACGAGTTCACTACTAGCACTAACCGTGCTGATTCTCCTAATTGTGATAATATCATCACGAAATAAGAGTACAACATCTACACAGACTGATACCCACTGGATGACACTTGGCCTTGGGTTAGGAATCTCAATTGGCCTTGGCTTAGGATTGCTTTTTTCCTTGCAAAAAAACAATTATGCAAATACACTTTTTTTAGGGCCTCTGCTTGGAATAGGGTTAGGCCTCTTCTTTGGCATAATACTTAGAATGAGATATGGAACACCAACGATTTTTAACAGAACAGAAAAAGGACTACTTATCTTTTCAATAGTAATCGGAATCATTGTTCTTGCTATTGGAGTAACAGCAGCTCCAGGCTGGTTTATTTTTTAAAATGATACTGCAAAGAATAAATCAGATTCATAACTAGTAAAAAACCTCTATTTTCTTTACCAACTCCAAGAAGAGAGCATCTGATAAAGAAATGAAAGCCAATCAAACACTCTAAAAAATGAACGACTTTTAGGCATTGATATAGGAAGACTGGACCAATCACTTTCTGCACCAAAACTATCCTTTGCCTTGACTCTTATCGTGTATGATCCCTTTGAATCCCAAAGATGTGATACTTCTACAGACTCGCCTGAATCAAAAGGTCCAAGCCAACCAGAATTTGTATCGTCTCCCCAGTCAACAAAAAGAAAAACCTCATTTTCTTCAGGATCAATAGAAGAAATCTCGTAGGTATACTCCGTTTTAATCTTTCCTTGAGATTCCCCAGCTACACTAGGACTGCTTGGAGCAGAGTTATCAATTTCTCCACTTAACTTAATCAAATAAAAGTCATTTGCTCCATCACCAAACGACTGAGTATTTCCCCCGACAATAAATCCGCCATCACTCGTCGGTTCAACCCTAATCCCTGAATCAGCATCAGATCCTCCAATCTCCTTTGACCAAAGCATATTACCATTACTGTCAAGACGAAAGACATATACCTGATTGTTAGTGGAGCCCACGGCAACACAACCTTCCAGGCCAGCTGCACAAATATCAAAACCAGTATCCATTCCTTGATTGCCAAAGGTTTTAAACCAACGCTCTTCACCATCACTATCTACCTTTGCAACATATATTTGAAGGCCAAGACCAAAAGAACGAGAATGCCCAATGCTGATAAAAGAGCCATCAGAGTCTTTGCAGAGACTATATCCTTCTTCTGCAGCATCTCCTCCAACACGACTCAGCCATTCAAGATTTCCCTGAGAATCCGTCTTTACAAAAATACCATCCCACAACTCATACTCATCATTACCTCCTTCCCCATATAAGACAAAACCATCATCATCGGACCTGCAGATGTCATTTGCGCCGCCAGCACCTCCAATATCATAGGTTTTGCTCCAAACCAGCTCACCATCAAAATCCATCTTGAAGAGCAAAAAACCCTGCTCACTCCAACCAGAAACCATAATGTGTTCTTCTTCTACTTCAAGCATACATGGTCTTCCCCACTGCTGATAATCCTGATAGGTCCTATTCCACACAATGTTTCCCTGAGGATCAAAACACCACAAAGCCATCTTATCATCATACGTACCAGGTCTACCAAGGCCCCCGCCAACAATGAAATTTCCTTGAGAATTCTCCAATGCAGACCAGACCCTATCAATACCTTGACCACCAACAATTTCGGTCCACTCTGTCACACCAAACTCATCTGTCTTAATAACAAGAACATCAGAATTTTCAGCTCCAAATGATTCGGTCGTGCCGGCAAGTAAAAAACCACCATCAGAAGTTTGTTTTACAGCATAAAGAGAATCATCTGCTTCTCCTCCATAGGTCTGAGTCCATTCAACTAAAACAGCATCATCAAAAGACAAAACACATGAAGAAAAAACCCCAGTAAAAACAAACAACAAGAAGAAAACAAAAGAGAACAAACGCTTCACAGAATTTTTAATCATATCAGTTCACCTCCAACTCACTTCTCAAAAAAAGTATAAAACCAAAGATAAATCGAGTTGATAATGTCCCAAAATGGGCCAGTGTTCTCTGGAGCATATACAACTAAACAGTCTGACCACTCGCTTTCAATTCCCCAAGGATCTTTTGTCTTCACTTTGATTTTATACATGCCGTAGTCATCATAGCCATGAGTAATATGAAGAGCATCAATAGTCTGAAATGGACCAATCCATCCAGAATCTGAACCATCGCCCCAATCAAACAGATAATAGATCTCATCTCCGTTTGGATCACTTCCTTTAGAAGAAAAAATATAGGGATAGTCAATGTCGATAATCTTTGTACCTTCGGGAGTAGATGGCTTGTCCGGGCAAGAATTGCCAGCAATAGGTGCAGACATCACAAGGACATCAAATGATCCTGCACCACAAGAAGAACTATACCCAGCGAACCAAATAGATGAATCATCACGAATACAGATATCGTTGCACCAATCATTTAGAAAACCCCGATACGTAAGATTCCATAACGGCTGGGCATTATCATCAATTGCCTGGAGATACACATCATTATCTGAATCAATAGATTTTGTAGTACCGGCTAATAGATAAGAATCTTCGCTGAGCTTTAGAACGCTTGAACCAAAATCATAAAAACTTCCAAAACCAAAACGCTTCTCCCATTGAACAGCGTCATTGCTATCCAATCTAACTGCATACATATCATAGAGATTTTCATATGTGATATCTGCAGAACCAACAATAAGCAAACCACCATCGGAGGTTTCGATAGCATCAGAAGCCCAATTATGATACGACGGCTCTCCAACAAAACAATAATCTAAAAGAGAGCCCTTCTCATCGATGTCAATTATGAGAATGTCTCTATTTCCCCAACCCTGAGGGCTAAAACTCCCTGTCGTGCCAACAACAGAGAATGAACCATCCTTACGGCTGATTATCTTTGAAGCAATGTCTGAACCACTTGTTCCATACGTTTCACTCCACAACATCTCACCAAACTCATCAATACAAATAACGTAGAAATCCTCTTGGCCATAACCAAAAGAACTAGTCGTTCCAGCAACCAAAAAAATTCCATCAGAAAGCTCAACTACACTACTTGCTTGATCATCATCAAATCCTCCATAAAACTGTTGCCAGAGAGGATGGCCCCAGCCGTCTGTTTTTACTAAAAAAACATCTTTTCCTTTCCCCTCTTCAATGTTTGAGGTTGAACTGCCGACACACAGAAAACCACCATCACTTGTTACAATACCGTCAAAGAAAAATTCATCACCAACAGAACCAATGGTTCTTTCCCACCGCAGTTGAGATGTAGCATCTGTACAGCAAAGATATCCATCTGCACCTCCATTTCCTTGAGAACGAGTGTAACCGATGCAAAGACAGGCATCATCCATATTGATTGCTGCTGAAGCGCCGTCATGCAGTTCTCCACCAAAAAATGCTTTTGTCTCCTCACGACAAAGCCTGATTGCTTTTTCAAGGGCCTGACAATTTTGCTGACAATAAAAATCACCATTGACACATGTAACAATTTGCCCGTCGATGACTGGCCGGTGCGGAGAGGGATTAAAAATTGCACCTGCAGCAGTATACTCACTTTGATAATAGTTATTTCCAGTCACATTTACTCCATTAAGAACATCTGCTGCCGCTAAGACTCTAACTGCGGTACACCATGCCCCAACAATAATGTTGTTTTGTATAGCTTGATTGATGATGTTTAACATCTCTTCAGAAGAAATCAAGTCCTGACAAGGATTTGAAGACCAATGACTTGCTGACATAATTGCGACACAATCATATGCGGAAATATCCGAGATTTCACTGAGTTTCTGATCTACTTCTATAACCGGGCATCCAAGAGGTTCGGCATAGACTGGGCATGCTTTTACAGAGTCTGTTGCAGCTGCAAGGGTCACATTCCAACCATACGAATTAAAAATATCCCTATTGAGAAAGAAGTTTGCCCCATAATTGTTTGGCAAAACAACCAACACCTCTATTTGATGAGATGTTTTTTCTGCCAACTCAGAATTTTGTTTTTGCAGATGATTTTGTATAGATAAATCATGGGCATAGGCTCCTTGAAAGCCAGAGATTACAAAAACAAAGCATATCGATAGGCAGACGACTTTCTTGTTCATTATAAACAAACTCCGAATACTATTATATGATTTATCCATTCAAGATGATAATAAGCTTATTAGGAATAATTTAGAAAAAATTTTAAAATACATACAAAAGATGAAATAATGTTTTAAAAATTAAAAAAAAGAAAAGGAGATTTATGGAATCATCCAGATTCCACAAATAAAATTATCTTTGATTATTCCTCTAAATTGGTTTGTATCAAGATACCCGCAACAAGGAAAACCACCATCTTTATTCGTCAACAACTGAAAGGTTGGCCCCAACTCTTCATGATACATAAAATCAACCAAAAGATTTGGAAGAAATCTCACACCGCCGATACCATCGTCTTCACGTTCAGAAATCATGCCCACCAAAAGAGCAAAATTTGGAAGAGAAGCCCTATAGGGCATCGTAACAGGCAATATTCCCCATTCAGACTCTTCATCTTGGGTGTCTTTTGCCTTCACACGAATAGTGAAATCTCCCGTACTTGACCAAGTATGAGATGCAGTAATTCCTTGCCCAGAATCATATGGACCAATCCAACCAGAGTCTGAGTCATCTCCCCACTCAATGAAATAATACACTTGTTGACCCTGAGGATCTGAAGTTGAAATATTATAGACATACTCAACATCTTTTTTACCGTTTGATTCTCCTGTTATCGTAGGTGCTTCTGGTGGTGAGTTTTCATCAAGACATAGTAGAGATATCAAGAAATCATCCCAAGCTGTATCAATCGATAAATCTGTTGCTTCATATGGTGAAGGTAACTCATCATAGCGAAGAGAATTATCAAAATCTACAGCGCGCCTTGGGAGAAAGATACTGAGACCACCAGCATTATCTGAAGGAAGAGCAGCTATTGCAATTGCTGCTTGACTCATTAAAGAAATAATGGAATTTTTTGCCTCTACAACCTCTGTGTTATCTATGTCTAGATTGGTAAGAAAATGAACAAGATCGATATAATAATCAATATTCCAGTATTGAGCATAGACGCGAGTTTGATCTACTGCATCAAGAATATTTGGGCGATATGTTTCAATGTCAGAGATAAGTTCTTCTGCTAAGAGATCAAGTTGCGTTGCAATCTGAGGCATCACACTCAAATCAATTGCAGACATGGTTGTCACCATATGGTATTGAGGTACACTTTTTGGTTCAAAGAAGCTCACCATATAACTGCAGAGTTCTTCAGGACTCAGTGTTGGTTCAGCATTGAGTTGAGTATTTGTTTGAAAAAACGGCCAATCTCCTGCAAGAGCACACTCAGGATAGGCGACAAAATAGTCGCAATAGTCTTTTAATTGGTAGGCAACAGCAAGATTTCCGGTCATGCAGGTCTCAATACCAAAGATGTCAAGTTTATCTTCCCCATCATTTGTGATTTGGGCCAATGCAGATTTTAATTCAGGCATATTTATCTGGACATCTCGGCCGTGTTCATCTTTTATTATCCCTTGCCAACCAGATCCAAAATTTGACGAAAGAATCAAAGCATAGTAGGTAGAAGACATCTCGGATTGTACTTTTTGTACATACTCACTTAATGTATCTGGATCATCCATACTTGTCTCTGCTTCCCAGGATTGTTGATTGAGTGTTGTTCCTTCAAGATAATAAAGAGCCGAATCATCAACTTCATTAAAATCGATTAGAATTGCGATGTTGACTTCTTCAGTTGATCCTATCTGCCGCATCCCTTCAAGATGGTTCTGCTGAATCGCTGACAGTTTATTGTCTCCAGAGATATAATACATCAACGTCCACGTTGCATCATCTTTCTCTGAGCTTTCTTGTGCAGTATACAAGGGTTGCAATGCAGTAAATAAAAGAATGCTTACCATCAAAATGACAATTTTTTTCATATTTTTCACCCAATAGCTTTCTAATTTAATATTGAGCGCGGGGAGATATAATAAGGTTATTTTTAAAAACTTGAAAAAAGTAAAAAATTTAATTGTTTTTTACATGTATTGAAAGAAAAACAAAGTCTTTTAAAAACTAAAAATGCATTAAAACCCCTGAAAAAAGACATAAAAAAAGGAAGGGAAAGAGAGCTAGGCCACGTCCGATGGATGTCAACAAGGGGGAAGACATGTCGATCATGACCAGTTCTACTGTGAGACTGCTCTCGATACCTAATTATATCTTTCACATATAAAAAATGTTCAGAATACAAATTGGAATATATTTAAAAAAACAGCAAATATTTTAGAAAATGTACAAATAATCTCTAAAATATTGCCTTTTTTTGTTTTTGATTCGAATAAATAAGGCTCATTTATTTTTTTTAAAAATATGATCAAGCATAACTTATTTAATTTATAATATTCTACGCTTTCTTTGATGGTAACCTGTCCAAAATGTGGAGCATACAACAGCTTTGATGCAGACTACTGTAAAAAATGCGGTGAACAACTCCCAGAAAATGATATTAAAAAAGAAACAAGACAATTTGAAAAAAATGTGGACCATTTTGCAGAAGAAATGAGCCGTTTTGGAGAGGAGATCGGCGAATCATTTCGAAAGGCTTTTGAAGGAAATAAAAAAGAAGAACAAAATTCTCATGAAAATGGGAGTTCATCTGGATGTTCCTCATCATATAGTCACTCCACTCATAAGCATCATCAACCATGGATGGATAGAACCTTTGGGATATTTGGGCCACTTATATCTTCAATAATTGGATTGATAATTCTTCTTTTTGCTATACAAATTTTTTACTGGTTTGGAAGATCAATTAATTGGTTAAATGTTCTTGCAACCTTTTTAGAAACATATCTTGTCTGGTTTGTAGGACTTGGGCTTGTTTCAGGATATAGTGAATATCTCAGTAGACGATATTTAGGATATCGCTTCATTTCTCCACTTGTTGGAGGAGTGTGCTTTTACTATGGATTATTTCTTTTCACTCAGCTCTTAATAATCTTTAGTGATGGCCTTGGTATTGCTTTTCTTGAGACAATTGCAGATTTTGTTTTTGTATTGAGAATACCTTTGACACTGCTTGTCGTCCTTCTTGGTTATGCAGGAATGCTTGTTAGTGAGACAAAAGGACCTTGGAAGTGCCCTGAGGAACACCCAAAAACTTATCGAGACTCTTCTCATCAACATTCTTCATCTGGAAATATAAGACGATTGTATCGATCGGGAAGGGAGAAAATCGTTGGCGGTGTCTGCGGAGGCATTGCAGAATATTTTGATATAGATCCAGTCATAGTAAGGATTCTTTACTTGATTTTTTTGATTGCTTCGTTTGGTACGATGGTCCTACTTTATGTGGCGCTTTGGATAATCATCCCGCGAAATCCAAGGGATAGTTGGGAGGATTAATCTTTCAGAGATTGGACTGACTCTAAATAAAAAAATAGAAAAACTACAAAATTTTTTGTACTATCATAAAAATTATCTTTAATTTATTGATATTCGTTCAATATATTAAGAATTAGATTTAAGTAGATAAATGGTAGCTTATAGTACTACATACGGGGGAAACACAAAGAAAAACTGTGTATCCAACCCAATGCCATCTTAGGTGAATGGATATGAAGAAAACTATGAGTCTATGTGCAATAACACTCGTTATTGTGGGGCTGTTGATAAGCAGCGCTGCAAGTATGTCTCTATCTACAGATATAGAATCTACTATCAGCGTTAAAGAACTAAACATGGAAATGAAAACTCTCCAGACGACCAGTCAAAAAGCCACTATGAATTATCTTTCACAGCCGCTAAATGGAGAACCATATCTTGAGATAGTAAGTGATCAGCTTCATCCTGCCATTGCCAATAGAGGATCTAATCAGATCTTTGCAACGTGGGATCAAGATGCTGGCGATGTTGTCTACTACTACTCAACAGATAATGGGCAAACCCTTGAAGGCGGAGTATTTTATGACAATGGTGCCGATTATCCAACTCTTGACTACTGGAAAGGAGCAACTGGTGCAGTTGGAACATTTACCTGTGATTATCTTGATGCAAACGGCGGAGTCACCTATGTTTTCTCTGCAGAAGACTTCACAGATACTGAGACATATAGTCTGATTTTCAATGACTGGTCTGGCTACGGATGGTCAAACATGTTGGACTCCAGCTATGCCGGTGGCGTTCGTGATGGCGCTGATTTCTTTACAGGCGTTGGTGCTGCAGTAATGGACACAACATATGGTACAGGCTATACTGCTGGTGCATTTATCTTCTTTAAAACAGATGATAGTAGTAGTACGATTGGATGGTATGATGTCAACTTCACCGCACACTGTGATGTTGCCATTGATTCAATCACAAAATACTCAATTGCAGTATTTGACATGTACAACGAAACCAGTGATGATTATGAACTCTTCTTTAGAGCCGACAACACGGCAGATATGGATGATGAAGAAGACCCAGTAGGTGCA
>Ga0207831_100333_pt1 | contig 18635 bp, 14 predicted proteins | sample TtanPargueraPR_7_FD_187741 | JGI IMG/M metagenome (GOLD analysis project Ga0207831, IMG submission 187741) | Aerobic enrichment media microbial communities from Bioluminiscent Bay, La Parguera, Puerto Rico - Tt and M1 (2) (SPAdes) | ecosystem: Environmental > Aquatic > Marine > Unclassified ... | reverse complement strand
CGAATATCCTGTTCTTCATCGTCGGGGGCGTTGGATTGGCTGCCGGTGTTTTCATCCTCTTTACGAATCAGCAGAGCCGGATTTGGGTGGATAAAGTATCCTTTCGCATCCCCGTCATGGGAGCGCTCATTCACAAAACCGCCATCGAGGTTTTCTGCCGCGTGTTCTACTCGCTGTACAGCGGTTCCGGCGAGAACATCGACGTGATCAAGACCGCGGCCGAGGCCACGGGCAACAAGTATTTCGAATCTCAGATCAAGGACATTACGATTCCGATGATGCTCAAGCACGGAAAAGGATTGCACGAGTCTTTCGAGGCCTCTGAGGTATTCACGAAAACCGCGTTGTCGCGCTTCCATGCCGGTGCGGAAACCGGTATGGTGCGCGAGACGTCGCTGCAGCTCGCAAACTATTATGAGCGCGAAACGACGTACAAACTGAAATCCGTCGTCGATTTCATGCAGCTCTGGGTCGCACTGATCATCATGATCGTCATGACGGCCATCACCATCGTGTCGTCGGAAACGGCAGTCATCAAGCCGAAATCGGCACCGGGACTGGGCGAAATCATCCCGCAGCTTCTGTTTGTCTCATCACCATTCATTCATCAGATCAAAAACGTTATTCATGGATGCCGCAGCTTCCTTGCTCGAAAGAAAGATCGATAAGGTCGGCGTAGCCCTTCTGCACAAGGGGATTGTCGACCGGGAAACGATCTCGAAGGCGATCTCCACGAAGGAGAAGGAAGCCGGCCGGCGTCACCGCAGTCTCGCGGAAATCCTCGTAGACGAATACAGTCTCGACCACCACACGGTGTTCTCCGAGGTCGCACGGATCTACGCCTTCAAGACGATGAAAATCGACGAGGCGATGACCGAGCGGCGCGTCAACCTCATCCGGCAGATGGTCGAGTCGCTTACGGCGGAACAGCGCAGCGTGCTATTCAAGGCGCGCACGCTTCCCCTGCAGTTCGATGCGCGGACGCCGGACAAGCTCATACTCGTTTCGGCCATCCCGATACACCGGGAGATCCCCCGGATCGCCAACTTCTTCCGTGCGCTCAAGTACGAAGTCTACTACGCGGAACAGAAGCAACTCAATCCGCATATCGACAACCTTCTCCAGGCCGACAACGAATTCCTCGAGAGTATCAAGGAGATGGAAGGCGAGCTCGAGGAAGGAAGTCTCGATTCGGGGATCGACGAAGCGGAACTCGACCAGGAAATCAACAAGTCGATGCTCGTCAACCTCTTTGAGGGCTGCCTCGTGGAGGCGGTGCGTCAGGGTGTCAGTGACGTGCATATTTTTCCGACGACACGGACCGTAACGGAATTCCATTTCCGAGTCGACGGAAAGCTGTCGATGTGGAACAAGGTGGAAGGCACGCGTCCCGAAGCCGTGCTCGCCGTGGTGAAAGACCGCAGCATGAACATTGACCGCTTCGAGCGCGACGCGGCACAGGACGGGTTCATCCAGCGTACGATCGACAATACCGTGATCCGCTTTCGTGTGTCAGTGCTTCCGATCGCCGGCAGTGAATATCAGCAGAAATTCGAAAGCATCGTCATCCGCATCCTTGACAGCCGCAAGGTGATCAAGGATATCGCGAAAATCGGTTTTCAGAAAAAAGCCTACGAGTGGTTCCAGGACTCCATCACAAAACCGCAGGGCATGGTCATTCTCACCGGTCCGACGGGAAGCGGAAAAAGCACGACACTCGTCGCGGCACTCTATTCGGTGATTACACCGCAGGTGAACGTCCTCACCGTGGAGGATCCGGTCGAGTATGTCATCGACGGCGCGCGGCAGATCAAGATTTCACACAAGGTGAATTTTGAACAGGCCATCAGAGCGATTCTGCGTCATGATCCCGACATCGTCATGGTCGGTGAGATGCGCGACAAGACCACGGCCGACATCGCCATCAAGCTTGCGAACACCGGTCACCTGACGTTTTCCACGCTCCATACGAACGATGCACCGAGCGCGGTGACGCGCCTGTTCAAAATGGGAATCGAACCCTTCCTCATCGCATACGCGATCAATCTGGTCGTTGCCCAGCGTCTGCTCCGCAGGCTGTGCAATGCGTGCAAGCGGCCGGTGAAGGATTTGAATATGGACCAGCTGCATGCCGTGGGTTTCACCGATGAAGAAATCGAAGAAACGACCTTTTACGAGCCGGTCGGCTGCTCGAAGTGCGTGAAAGGATTCAAAGGGCGTGCGGCGATCCACGAGGCGCTGTACTTCTCGAAAGCCGTGCGCAAGGCCATTTTTGAATCCGGGGACGACATCGACGAGGATGAGATCCGTCAGATCGCAATCAGTGAGGGGATGCTGACGCTGCGCGCCTCGGCACGGGAGCGTGTCAAGGAAGGTGTGAGCTGCGTTTCGGAAGTCATTGCAGCGACGATGTCGGATTGACAGCGGACGTGACTGGGCGTGATCATATCGAAATGAACTCCATTATCTGCAGAGGCAGGACATGAATACAGGACAGATGGCACTGACAATCGGGGCGTTCATGCTGCTGGGAATGGTGATGCTGAATTTTCGCGGACTCAATTTCCAGAATGAAGATGTTCTGGATAACAACGAGTATACGCAGAAAGCCGTCGCCATCGGCCGGTCCCTCATGGATGAGATACAGGGCAAGCCGTTTGATGCCGTCTACAACTGGAAAGGCATCGTCAAGCTGGAAGATCTGACAGCCTGCGGACCGGGTTCGGCGGAGTCCTATCATGGAAGCACGCCATTCAACGACATCGATGATTTCCATCGTCAGGTATTCACCAGTCCGGCACCGGGGAGCACACCGGGCGATGAAACCCCTCAGTGCCTTCATGACACATGGGGCTACACCGTGCGTTGTGCCGTCACATACGTCCGTGATGATGACCCCACGCAGGCCGTATGGTACCGCACATGGTCAAAGCTCGTGATCCTGGAAATCACAAATCAATTTTCCGAAGACACTTTACGCATGCAATATCTCGCAACACATTAAAGAGAGAGCGCCATGAGCAGCTATCTTGACATCGTCGGTTCCGTCATCATCGCCGGGATGATCATCCTGAATTTCGCCGTGTTCATGGGCGAACGACAGGAGTCGCAGATCGAATCCACGAACAAGGTGACGGCACAGACAGAAATGAGCGACATCACGCAGACACTGCGGCATGACCTCCGCAAGCTCGGCTACGGCTGTGATTCGCTTCCGATCATCAATGCATCGCCCCGTCAGCTTGTATTCCGTGCAGATCTGGATAACGACGGAAAGATCGACACTGTCGGATACGCCTTTGACGATGTTGTTGACGGAGCCACACTCGCATCAGTGACGACAAAAACCACAACACTGCAGTCCGAAGTGACAACGAGTGAATATTCCACCGAAACACTGAAAGTTTCGACTCTCGGCTATTCGCTGCACCGTGTCGTCAACGGTCAGGTATTCGAAGGTGGTGATTCAGACATGACAGGATTTCATTTCAGGTATTACACAACGAATTCCTACGGCACGCTGATCGAAACGACAACGGTCGGAGACATCCGGGCAATCGGTGTCGTGCTGCGTCTGCGCAGCAAAATGAAGCAGGATGGCGAATACAAGTATTCGCTGAACGAATTCACCGTTTCGCCGAAGAATCTCATTTAATCCCGGAGGACGATCATGGGCCAACAGTCACTGATCATTGTATTGATGTCATCGCTTTTGCTCTCGATTTCCGTCCTCGGGATGATGGGCATGTGGAACTGGTCGACGGAAACCACTGCCACACTGTTTGAGCGCGAGCAGGCACTGAATATTTCCCGCAGCGGCGTCAACAAGGCGGTGTCCATCCTCAGAAAGAAGAAGGTCTGGCGCACCGGATTCACCGGTCTGCGCGTGGCCGGCGGTTCGGTCGATGTCGCCGTCCGTGATCTCGGACCGGACACCGTCCGCATCACCTCTGTGGGCACCATCAACGGCGTGAGTCACCAGTCGATCGTAGAGGCAAAGCTCAGCTCCATTTTCCCGACGGTTGAAAGTGCGCTGACCGTGTTCGGCGACTCCGTCGAGATCGCAAACATCGGCAAGTCATTCGATGTGGACGGACGCGACTGGCTTCCCGGTGGGAAGGTGCTGGGATCGTACCCTCCGGTAAACGGCATTGGCGTGCAGTCCGCAAAGATTGTCGAGGATATCAAAAAGAACATGGATCCGAAGGTCTACGAGAATGTTAAAGGTGCGGGAGGCGAGCCGTCCGTCGGATCATTCGGGAACGTGGATCTTGCGACACTGCACAAATTCTATAAGGACAGGGCGACACAGACACTTCCTGCCGGCACGTACAGCTATAACGGCGTCTTCGGCTCCATGGCGGATCCTGAAATCGTCTACGTTCCCGGCGATCTCATCTGGAAAGGAACGATCGCGGGTGCCGGTATTCTCGTTGTGGACGGTTCCCTCAAACTGCAGGGGAATATCGAATGGGAAGGCATCGTGCTCTCCCTCAGCGGAGATGTCGATATTGAAATCGGAGGGACTGGAAATCCGCATATCCATGGAACGGTCTGGGTCGGAAATACCTCGTCAACCGGTATCACCAATGTGAACATCACCGGCAACCCGTCCATCAAATACAGCTATCTCACGTTAATGACCGTGCTGGGCAATCTCGGTCTGCTGGATGTTGAGATCTACAAGTATTACGAATAAGAACTGGGGCGACGGCTTAGGATACGGCTGGCGTCAGTTGAGAAATATGAAAAACGTGCCGAAAATATTTTTACGATTTTTCCGAACTGTGCTTCCCCTCGTGGAATTAAATGATTATATTTCAACGAGTCCTGATCAAAACATCAAGCACAGGTTGAGAAAACGGCACGGAACTGCAAATGAATCTGTGAATATTGGAAGAACAGCATCATGAGTCAGGATCCCGTTACCACCGCGCCGAAAACCTCCGCAGCAAGGGGGGCGTCTCCTCGTGCCGCTGAGGCGCCTGTGATACCGGAACGGCTTGTCGCCAACGCCATGAAAGTGCTTGATTTCGTGGTCAAGGACATGCCTCCGCATTACTTCGGTACGGAGAAGCAGGAGTTCATCGCAAAGCGTCTTGGTACACTCGACGACAAAGCCATCCAGGTGCTCCGCATGTTTTACGAACGCATTCTCCATCGGATGCGCGAACTCGACGCTTCCGATATTGACGTCGGAAGTTTTGGGACGCGCGGAGAGATCTGGTTCCGGGTGCACGGGAACAAACTTCCCCAGAAAAACCTGCCAAAGCTCGAGTCTCCGTTCTGTGATGTGCTCATTCAGTCGCTTGTCATGCCGCGACAGCGCCAGGTTCTCATCGATAAACGCAGTCTCGATTTTTCCTATCATGTGGAGGAGGATGGGGAGCGGTATCGGTATCGCGGAACCGCGTATTTCGACCTTGATGCAGTCGGCATGAACATGCGCGCCATCACGGCAAAGATTCGTCCCTACAGCAGTTATCAGTTCCATCCCAACATCACGAACATCGTGAACCTGAAGCACACGAAGGAAGGACTGATTCTTGTGACGGGAATTACAGGCTCCGGAAAGAGCACCACGCTCGACGCAATCATCGATGCAAACAACAATTCCGTCGATGCGCATATCATCCTGATCGGGGCGCCGATCGAGTACGTACATTCACCCGAACGCTCTGTCATCCGGCATCGCGAGGTGGGGCGTGACGTGCTGTCGTTCAAGGATGGCACCGTTCAGGCGCTGCGCCAGGATCCCGATGTCGTCGTGATCGGTGAGATGCGCGATCCGGAGACCATTATGGCGGCGCTTGAGATTACCGATTCCGGTCACAAGGTCTTTTCCACGCTGCATACATCATCTGCTGTCGAGAGTCTCGATCGCATCATCGGCGAAGTGCCGCCTGTCGAGGCCGACCGCGTGCGCAACCGGCTCGCGGACGTGCTGAAGCTCGTCATCTCCCAGAAGCTCGTCCCGACCCTCGATAAGAAGCGGGTGCTTGCGAAAGAAGTCCTTATTGTCACCCCCTCTGTGCGCGCGGCGATCAAGAACGGCAACACCGGCGAGATCTATCAGATGATTACTGAAGGCGGACAGCTGGGTATGATCACGATGGAGCAGGATCTGTACCGCCTGTTCCGCAACAATGTCATCAGTATCGATGAAGCAATAAACTATGCGAACAACAAAAAACGGATCAGGCAGCTGATCAACAAGCAGCTCAATTGATCTGCGCCTGCCGAGTCTGCCTATGAGTACTCCGGTACGACCACAACAAATCTGTATTGGCCTCTCCATCGAAGGAGCCATGCTGCGCCTGGCCGCTCTCGGAAGGACAGGGAACCGGCTCAGCGTGCTCGACCTGGCTTCCATGCCCCTCCCGGTAAAACAGTTCGCGGGCGGTTCGTTGGATGAAGAGGAACAGAAATCCGATAATCCCTTCGATGATTCAGCCGCTGCGGCACCCGAGACGGAAGGTGATGCGGATTCCAACCTCGATCTGGGATCCATTCGGGAATTCGTTGCGACACATTACCTGCCGGGCGCATCCATTTCGCTTGGTTTTGAAGTCCCGTATGTGCGGACGTTCCTCCTTCCCGTCGACAAAAAGGACACTCCGTCGAAAATTCGCACGAAGGTTGTCGAAGAAGTCGGAAAATCCCTCAATCTTGAACTTGCCAAACACGCTGTCTCCCTGACGAAGGCGAGCGACAAGCAGGTGCTTGCCATCGCGCGTGTCGAGGAGCCGCCGCTCATCGACATCTGCGCCTCTCCGCAGGGCGGAGACCGACGTGCGCCGCGAATCAATTTTGTGACGAGCAACGAGATTGCCCTGATCAATCTCGTTCGTGTGCATTTCCGCGCGGAACCGGAAGACCTCGTGCATGTTATTCACGTCGATGACGATGTGACGCACTTCTTCGTCATGCGCGGACACGACATCGAGTACATTGCGCCGTCGATTCAGCAGGGCGCGCATGACGCGCATCTTGTGTCGACGCTCTACAACCGCATCGAACTGACCGCCGAAAGTGCCGGATATCTCAACCCCGACCGCGTGGTGCTCAGTGGAAAGGCCGAGGAGATCGGGCTGAAAGAGGAGATCCTCGAAAACAATCCCGAAGTGGTGTTTCACTCGCTGAAGAAACTCCGTGTCGGACATTCCGACGACAAGGATATCCTTCGCGACATGAACAACTATCTCGTGCCCATTTCGCTTGCCTGGCAGGAATTGCAGCCGCGTAATGAACATTTTTACCGCGTCGACGTTCTCCCGGCGAAGGTGCGCGAGGAGCAGAAGCGCTTCAAACTCGCATGGCATGGCTATCTGCTCCTGCTGCTCCTTTTTGTGATCGTGACCGTGCTGACTGTCATGGGGCTGCAGCGTCAAGCCGAGATCGGCACGCTTTCATCAGCACTGGCATTCGATCGCAAGCAGATCGAGGAGCAGCGAATCATTGTCGATCAGATCAATGAGCTTGAAACGCGCTCCACCGCGATCCGAAATGCCACAACGACTCTTGATACGCTGTTGCTGAATTCGGAACTGTGGACGGAGACGCTCGATACGCTCGCGGTCAGTGCGGGCGCTCTTCGAGATACCTGGGTCAGCGAGATGAAAATGGATCAGGATGGTGCGATCACTGTTACCGGATATTCAATGAAACGATCCAGCATCCCGACCTTTTCCGATGCGATCGGTACTACGATGCTTCGGGAAATCACTGTGCAGGAAATCGGGGAGGCAAAAGTGTTTCGGTATGATGTCCGCCTGCAGCCCGACAGCCTTTATCCGTACAGCAACTCACGTGCGGCACGCTGGCATGATTCCGTCTCAACGGCCCTCGGCAGTATGGCGGAAGAAACGGCTCCGCAAAGCGGTGTTCGACAGTCCGCTCAAACCGCCTCTCCGCAGTCGGAGGGAACGCCGCCCGTGAATTCACCCGCCGAGGAAATCCCGCCCACGGAAGTCCCGCCGGACCGCGAAGCGCCGCCGCCGGAACCAGAGATCAGGTAGAGGAGAGATATTATGCCCTATGCCATACGAAACAGCATTCTGCTTGTTGTCCTTCTTGTCCTCGTCGGTGGGGGTGGTGCGGCGTACATTTTTTTCTATCAGGATCCCCGTATCGAAGAACTCGAAGCCGAGCGCAGAAAAATCCAGGAACAGCTTGGCGATGCGGACGACATGTTTGACCGGCTCGTTTCTGTACAGGAGCGTGTCGAAGTACTGAACGCATCGTGGAGACAGCGACCGAAGACGATGCCGAACGAGGAGATTGCCAGCACCACCAATGCGTATCTGAATGATATCCTTGTATTGAGCTCTGCACTGGATCTCAACGTCTTCACTCAGGAGCAGGTTCCGCAGAATGGCTGCGGGTACGTCCGCTATCATCTCGCCGGGCAGGGTGCATTCGAGAGCTTTGCGCGCCTCGTGCAGTACCTGGAACACGGTCCGCGTCTCATGAAGCTGACGAATTTCGATGTGCGCGAGGTTCATATGGTGGATGATGAACTGGGACGAATTCAGCATACCGTTCAGTTCGATATCGATCTCCTCGCATACTATTCTGAGCAGGTGCCCTTCGCGGATACACTGACAACGCTCTCGCTCGCATCGACGCGGTTCGCACCGATATCATATGATCCATTCACATCACTGATCACGCCGGAGATCCCGCCCAACACCTTCGATCTGCCCAATGTTGAGAAATCGACACTGCTTGCGATCATGAAAGGGCGCGCATTCATCAGCGATCAGAACAGCCAGCTTATCATGCTTTCGGAAGGTGATGAGGTCTATCTCGGCTATGTTTCCAAAATCATGCCGGAACGTCGCCAGGTGCTGTTCCTTCTCAACAAGGGCGGCATCATCGAGCGTTACATGCTGACACTTCGGCTTGAAAACCTGTTCCTCGGAAAGCAAAGGAATTGAGGATACTCCCATGAATATCAGACTCACTCACATCATCACTCTGTTTCTGCTGCTCCTGTTCAGCTCCAACGCATTTGCGCAGGACAGGCTTCCCGTGCGCCAGTATACTGCGCCCGAGGAATTGATCTCCATGGATGCCGCGACTACGCTCACGCAGGCAGTCGACATCTTCAATAATGCCAGCAAACGCTTTCGCGGGAAACCGATCATTTTCGAAGAAGAAAGCAAGGATCCCATCGGGATCAATGTCACACACATGCACTGGCGGGACGCCTTCGAACTGGTTCTGCGCGCCAACGGATACTGGTTCGAAGAAACTGAAGACTACCTGCGTCTTTTTGCCATGAAGCAACAGGGAGCGGGAGCGGACACATCGAAGGCACAGGCAGATGTTGCGATTCAGACACGTGAGGTGCAGATTTCCGCTGTCTTTTTCGAAGCGAACCGCACCGAGCTGGAGCGACTTGGGCTCGACTGGCTGCTGACGCATCAGACATCAACAAACACGATCCAGCAGTTGACATCCACAACCGGGACAACATCTTTTGAAACGCAGGAAGGTGAGGATTCCGAAGGAGAGACTGAGATCGAGATTGGAAGCATCACGACACTCGCATACGGGCAGGGTGCACTCGAAGTACTTGCCGCGTTGAAGGCTCTGCAGTCTGAGAATCTCGGAGAACTGATATCCAGTCCGAACATTACTGTTCGCTCCGGCGAAAAAGGGCGGATTCAGGTCGGACAGGATTTCTCAGTGAAAATGAGAGATTTCGCCGGAAATACTACCGAGCAGTTTTTCAGTACCGGTACAATTATCGAAGTGACGCCGACGGTTCTTGAAAAAGATTCGATCGAGTTTGTCAATCTTGTCATCACTGCAGAACGAAGTTCGGCACAGCCTGATCCCGTCAGCACCATTATCAATAAAACTCTGGCGAATACATCCGTTGTTCTTATCGATGGTGAAGAAACCGTTGTCGGCGGGCTGGTCACCAATGAGCTTCGTCACGTTCGGCGCGGCATCCCGTTCCTGAAAGATCTCCCCTGGTGGGTGTTCGGACTGAAGTATATTTTTGGGTACGAAGAAAAACAGGTCGATAAAAAGGAACTTATCATTCTCTTGAAGGCCAACATCGTTCCCTCGGTCGAAGAACGCGTCGCGCAGAAAATGGAGGAGATCGCGCGAGGTCAGAATGCACTGCAGAAGGAGTCGACCAGACTGGAAACACTCCGTCTCGACCTCGTTCGTCAGATTGAGGAAGCGAAAAACCGCAGCGGCCTCGAATAAGTGCGGTGTGTGTTCCGGTCCGGGAGGACTGATATTGCTTTGAATAGACGCAACGCGAAGGTCACATAGATGAAACTGTTTTCCAATCTCTCCATTCGCGCCAAGCTGACAGCGGTGATTTCACTGCTGTTCTGGACGGTTTCAATTTTCATTTTCATATTCTTTCCTGCGCGTCAGCGCGATCAGGCCTATGATGCGCTGACAGAACGCGCGAACATGACCGCGAGACACGCGGCGAGCTTCCTCGAGCTGGAAGGGGTGTCCGTCGCAGACGATGCCATGCGACAGCGGGCGCTGTCCGCGGCACGGGCCAGCGCCGATACGCTGCTGCTGTATGCTGTCATCGTCGATAACAAGGGGAATACCGTCGAGTCGATAAATCTTCCGACCGCAGAACAGGCGGACTACAGGGAGGTCGAGGATCCGTACGGCTCGGATATTGGTGTCTGCAAAGCAAAGGAGACCATCAAAGCCGACGGGAAGATTCTGGGGACCATCTTTCTCGGGCTGTCGACCAGCCAGGTGCACGCGCGCATGGAAGACATGCAGACGACGATCGCTTTGATCAGTCTCATCATTTTTCTGATCGGTGTTGCTACAGTGATCGGTGTCTCGACAGTGATCACGAATCCACTGCGGAACATGGTACAGACCGTCGAGCAGATTGCGGGCGGCGATTTCGTGAAACGCGCACGGGTTTCAACGCAGGACGAAGTGGGGCATCTGGCCTTCTCATTCAATCAGATGGTAGGCAATCTCAAGAAAGCGTATGACGAACTGGAAAATGCCAACCTGACACTTGAGCAGCGCGTGGGTGAACGCACCAAGGAACTGAATGAGGAAATTGTTGAGCGCAAGCGGGTCGAGGAAGCGCTGCGCGAAAGTGAATCCCGTCAGCGGGCCGTCCTCAGTGCGTTGCCCGATCTCATGCTGCTGCGCGACGGTAGCGGCATTTATTCTCCCGATCCCGTCCTGCTGATTCCTCCCGGTGAAGTAAAATCGGATATGACACGCGAACAGTACGCCTGGAGCCTGATGGCGCGTTTCGAACCGTACTTTGAGGCAGCGCTTACGACGGGGGAAGTGCAGGTGCAGGAGTATTCGATTCCGTTCGATGAAATGCCGCGCTATTTCGAGGCGCGCATCGCTCCCTGCGGTATTGATCAGACGGTTACCATCGTGCGGGAAATCACCGACAGGAAAGAAGCGGAATCGCAGCTCACGCTTCAGAGTGCCGCGCTCGAGGCCGCAGCGAATTCCATCGCCATTCTTGATCTGGATGGCAGCATCATCTGGGTCAACCCCGCCTATACGGATCTGACCGGCTATTCATTCACCGAGGTATTTGGCAAGAATGTGCGCGATATCGATATCGCCGTCGAGCAGCAGGATATCCTCGATTCCATGTGGAATACCATTGAATCCGGGAATGTGTGGCAGGGCGAACTGCTGATGCGGAAGAAAGACGGCAGCTCATATTACGAAGAGCAGACGGTCACGCCGGTTCGGGACAGTGCCGGCGAGGTGACGCATTTCATCGCAATCAAGAGCGATATTTCAGAGCGCAAGAAAATTGAACAGTCTCTGATCGCTGCGAAGGAAAGTGTTGAGGCTGCTGACAAGCTCAAGGATGCCTTTATCGCGAATATTTCGCATGGTATCCGCACACCGCTGTATATCATGATCGGCTATCTGAATCATATTTCCTCTGAACTGAAATCATCGTTGACGCCGGAGCAGGACAAATATTTCGGATTTGTCTTCGAGTCGGCCGACCGCCTCACGAAATCTATCGATCTCATCCTCGATATCTCTCGTCTGCAGACAGGAAATATCGAATTCCAGGATATCGAGATATCGCTCCGGCGCATCATCGAGGACCAGATTCTCGAAGTCAAGTCGATTGCGGCGAAGAAGAATCTTGCCCTCACCTTCGACAATCAGCTGGGAGATGTCCGCGTACGCGCCGATGAAGGCTTTCTGGCGAAATCCATCCACAGCCTTCTGGAAAACGCGGTGAAATTCACTCGAAAGGGATACGTGGAAGTGCGTCTGTACCCACGGGATACGGGTGAGATCTCAATTGATGTCGAGGATACCGGCGTTGGAATATCCGAGGACTATCAGAGCAAGATGTTCCAGATTTCCACACCGGCAAACGACGCCGCGGGGCATGCCTTCGAAGGCGTCGGACTCGGACTCGCGCTCGTGCGCCGTTACCTCGAGCAGCTTGGTGGGCGCATCACCATCAAAAGCGCGCGCGGCGTCGGATCCATATTCACGATTACGCTCCCGGAGGAGCTGATCGTCTCGCATGAAGATATTCCGAAGCTCTCGAAATTTGTCAAGCGTGAAAAAATCACTGACGATGTTCAGAAAGAACATGGCGGGAGAGCGCTTCCGAATCTGCTCGTGATCGAGGATGATGCCGACACCAGGCAGTTCATGAAAATCACTCTGAAGAAGCACTATAACGTCTTTACGGCTGAAAATGTCGCAGAGGCGCATGAAATCGTGAACAACAAGAAGGTGCAGATCGTCATCGCCGACGTTTCGCTTGGCGGCGAAGAATCCGGGCTCGATTTCGTCTCGGAAATTCGCAAGATTCCCCGTTACAGCAAGATCCCCGTCATCGCGGTGACGGCGCATGCATTCGCATCGGACAGAGACCGCTGCATCGCCGCCGGCTGCAACCGATACTTCTCAAAGCCTGTCGACCACGCACAGCTGCTCCGCACGATGGAAGAATTGCTGGCCGGTGTCATCTGATGCCTTTTCCAATTTCCTCCTGTGGCGCCTGATCAACCACGCTGAAAATCCCTCCTCCACAATTGTGTTGCCTTCACGGGCATTGCGTATCTTGCATCTGTCCCGCAGGTCCGATGTCTGGAAGCCGCGCGGGCCGTGGTTCTGATGCATACTGTGCATGACATACATCGTTTGAGCAAGCGAAAACCAACTATCATCAGAATGAGGGAACACAATGGAATTCCTGAAACAGCTCGGCATCAAGGATGTGAACTGCGGTGCATCCAGCGGCAGCGACTGGTTCGAATCGCAGGATGGCGGCGCGCTGACCATCACTTCACCCGCAGACGGGAAGACGATCGCAACCGTCTATCAGGCAACCGAAAAGGACTATGAGACCGTCATCACGCGGGCGGAGGATGCCTTTCGGTACTGGAGGACCATCCCTGCTCCGAAGCGTGGAGAGATCGTCCGCCAGATCGGACTGCGTCTGCGCGAGTACAAGGATCCGCTCGGCCGCCTGGTATCGTACGAGATGGGGAAATCACTGCAGGAGGGATGGGGAGAGGTGCAGGAAATGATCGATATCTGCGACTTTGCCGTTGGTCTTTCCCGGCAGCTCTACGGATTCACCATGCATTCGGAACGGCCCCAGCACCGCATGTATGATCAGTACCATCCGCTTGGTATCGTACTGACGATTTCCGCGTTCAATTTCCCGGTCGCCGTGTGGTCGTGGAACGCGATGATTGCAGCAGTCTGCGGCGACGTCAATCTCTGGAAACCATCCTCGAAGGTTCCGCTGACCGCCATCGCCTGTCAGAATATCATCGCGGAAGTGCTTCGGGAGAACGATCTGCCCGAAGGTGTTTTCTCTCTTGTCGTCGGAAAGGGATCCACCATCGGCGAGCGCATGCTCAATGACAAACGCATTCCGCTGGTATCCGTCACCGGATCAATCAGTGTCGGACGTCATGCCAATGAAGTCGTCGCGCGCCGCTTCGGGAAGACCATTCTCGAACTCGGCGGTAATAACGCGATCATTCTCACGCCGGACGCCAATCTCAGGATGGCAATCCCGGCGGTGGTGTTTGGTGCGGTGGGAACAGCGGGGCAGCGATGTACCACCACACGCCGTCTGATCGTGCATGAATCCATATACGATCAGGTGAAGGAATCGCTTCTGCGCGCCTACGGATCGCTGCGCATCGGAGATCCGCTCGATCAGAATAATCATGTCGGTCCACTGATTGACACCGCAGCCGTCGCCATGTTCACGAAGGCGCTCGAACTCGCCGAGAAGGAAGGCGGTACACTGCTTTATGGTGGGGAGGTACTGAAGGGCGAGGAGTACGAGTCGGGCTGCTATGTGCGTCCCGCGATCGTGGAAGCGCAGAATCACTTCGAGATCGTGCAGGAGGAAACATTCGCTCCGATCCTGTACCTGATCAAGTACAGCGGCGGCGTGAACGAGGCGATTGCGCTGCATAACGGCGTCGTCCAGGGGCTTTCATCCGCCATTTTCACCGACCGGCTGCAGGAAGCCGAAGCGTTCCTTTCACATGCGGGATCCGACTGCGGCATCGCGAATGTCAATATCGGCACCTCGGGTGCGGAAATCGGCGGCGCATTCGGAGGAGAAAAGGAGACCGGTGGCGGGCGTGAATCCGGATCCGATGCGTGGAAAGCCTACATGCGCAGGCAGACGAACACCATCAATTTCGGCAGCGAACTGCCGCTCGCACAGGGCATCAAGTTCGATATCTGACCATTCCGTTGATTCGGCTGTGGCAGCGACAGTACGTCCTCTGCAGACCTGATTTTCAGCCGCTCCGAGAACCGTCATTCCCGGACGAGTATCCTCCGGTCGGGGATGACGGTTTTTGCGCCGTGGTTGAACCAACTGCGGCGTTTTTTTGTAGTCATAGGGAGATCGTCGCCCATGGCAGGCGAAACGACAACAAGAACAGATCAATGATCGAAACATGACTGAACGCAATATGCTGTTCCGGCAGGTCCTCGGTTCGTTTGCAACCGGTGTGGCCATTGTCACTACACGGCATGACGATGAATATTTCGGACTGACAATCAACTCCTTCACATCGGTTTCCCTTGAGCCGATGCTGATACAGATCAATATCGCGAAGCACACGACCTCGCATGAATATATCCTCGAATCCGGTCACTTTGTGGTCAACATCCTCGCGGAAGATCAGCAGCTGCTGTCGACGATATTCTCAGGAGCTCCGCCCGCGGAGCGATTCAAGCATGTTGAAACGTGGGAGACGAAGTCAGGTGGTCCGGTGATCGAAGGATCACTGGCATTTATCGATGTCAAACTGGTGAGGACATATGACGGCGGTGACCACACCATTTTTCTGGGAGAAGTGACAGATATGCGGAATCTGCGGGAGGATGCACCGCCCCTGATATACTACCGTGGAAAGTATGCGAGGCTCGAAGGCGGAGCGGATCAATCGAGCGGTTCGGCGTGAATGAAGACACTACATATGCGCTCTTCACCGGCGAGAAGTGCATGTTCTATCTGATCCACAATCGCATGCATTTCCTGCAGCGTCAGCGACGCCGGGAGAGTGATCGTGATCGAAAGCTTCAAACCTTCTTCAATCTCGAAGACATCAATACCGCGTAGACCGCATCCGGCATGCGCTGCGATAACATCGGATGCGCGCTGTATTACATGATCCCGTTCAGCGGAGGCCGCCGGGCGGGCAGGGAGCACGGCTGTGGTATCCTCCTCGAGATGAATCCGTACGTCGGAAACATTCGGAATCTCACGGAGAATACGGTTTTCCACGATCGACGCGATTTCATGTGCTTCGCTGAACGGAGTACCCTGGGGATACTCAATGTCGAATTCAATGTAATACTGGTCATTGACCCAGAGCAGCAGCACATTGTGTGCCGTCAGTCCTGACTGCCGCACAAGGTATTCGATTTTATCGGCAAGTTTTTCCCGCACTCCAATCACCGGTTCCGGGTGGACAATGAGATCGGCCCGCGGAAGCACCTCACGCACGGCAGCCTCCACCGCATCGACGATGCCGTGGGCGCGGTCGAAAAACGTCGTGCGCTGAATCCCGATGACAAGATTTATAAAGAGTGTTCCTCCGGATGGACGAATGCGCATCCTGCGAATGCTCTCGACGCCGTCGATCTCTTCGACGATGGTGGTCACCGTCTGTTGAATGCCGGGAGGGACGCGATCGAGCAGTCCATCGACCGTGCGTTTGCCGAGGCGCAGGCTGATCCAGATGACGATAAGCGCGACGATGGCGGCAGCGATGGAATCCGCTTCCGGAAAACCCACCATCACGGAGATAAGCCCGATAAGGACGACCAGTGAACTGAAAATGTCCGTGCTGAAATGAAGTGCATCCGCTTCGAGCGCCTGGCTGTCATATTTCTTTGCAATCCGCATCAGTGCCCGGGAACGGGAGATGTCCACACCGATGGATATGATGATCACGGCAAACGCCCAGAAATTCACCTGGATGTGGACGGCCTCGCCGGTGAGCCGCTCCCACGCTTCATAGAGAATCCATACCGATGTGAGCAGGAGGAGAAAGGTCTCGAACAGTGCGCTGAGATTCTCAATCTTTCCATGGCCGAATTGGTGATCCTCATCCGGAGGACGATCGGCGACGCGCACGGCGAAAAACGTGATCGTGGCAGCGAGAAGGTCGAGTCCGGAATGCAGCGCTTCGGAGAGGATGCCAAGAGATCCCGTCCACAACCCGACGCCAAGTTTCATGCCGGTGAGAAATACCGCAGCAATGACGGAGGTCATTGCCACCCTGCGCTTCTCCGCGATCATTTCCCTGTGTGCGATCGTATGATGCTGATCGGTCATTGCTGAAATCTAGCACTTTTCGCCGTCGAGGAAAAGGTGTGAATTTCCGTCCTGTATTGTCATCCCGCTGTTGATCTCGTATGTTTCCTCCATCAGAAACAGTCGCACTGACTCATGCTACATATCTCCGATCATCCACTTATCAAGAAAGATATTACCGCGCTGCGCAACCGGGAAACCGGTTCCGACGAATTTCGAAGGCTGGTTCGCAGGATAGCGCAGCTCATTGCCTACGAAGCCAGCAGGGACCTGGACCTCGAACAGTACAGAGTGCAGACGCCGCTCGAGGAAACAGCGGGATGGAGGCTGACGCGCCCGATAATTCTCGTCCCCGTTCTGCGTGCCGGGCTCGGCATGGTCGACGCTTTTCTGGACATGCTCCCCGGTGCACGTGTCGGTCATATTGGACTCTACCGTGATGAGGAAACCCTCGAACCGGTTGAATATTATACGAGCTATCCGGAGACACTCGGGCAGGCCAATGTCTTTCTCCTCGATCCGATGCTTGCCACAGGTGGCAGCGCAGTCGCTGCCATGCGTATCCTGCGCAACCAGGGTGCGAACGACATTCGTCTCATATCGCTCGTCAGTGCGCCAGAAGGAGTCGCCGCTCTCGAAGCTGCATTCCCGGAGGCGCATATCTATACGGCCGTGCTCGATCACGGACTGAACGATCAGGGATACATCGTGCCGGGACTGGGTGACGCGGGGGATCGCATTTTCGGAACGGGAGCGGAGACAGGGTGAATGGCGGGAAGAAGAAACGCGCGGGACTGCGAAACAGTGCTGCGCTCATCCTCAGTCTGCTGTTGCATACGGCAGGAATGCTGACAGCCCTGCTGATACACCTGCACGATCCGCCGTCAGCGGATCGACGGATCGAGCTCGGGATACTGCCATCGCCGGAGCCGAGGACTGCTCCACAGCAGACGGACTCAGGGCCTGAAGCCACTGCGAGGAAGACGCATCTGCAGCAGCGTCGCATTTCGGTTCCGGCCCCACAGACACCGCAGCTCCCGGATATCCCGGAGCGGGAGCCGGAGGAAGAACGGCGCGACCCAACCGTGATCGAAATTCCATCGAGTCCGCTTGAGAAGGAAATGACCCCGGAGGAAGCATGGTCGGAGCTGGGACAGCTGCTCGAGAAGCATCCGGAATTTCGGGAGATGGTAGTGCGTGAGATGCTTGCGGGAAGCGGGTTTGCGCCAGACACACTTCCGAAAATCAGTCTCTATCTCGAGCAGATGATCGGCGGTCGATTTGATCGGTCATGGCTCCAAAACAGGAGTGCCATCGAACACGCCTTTCGCAGCTACGACGGTGTCCACGGTTGGAGGCAGAATTCCAATTACGGAAACCAGGTCAATGTGCTGGGGCTTCTTCGCTTTCTCATCGATCTCATCGAAGGTGATGACGAATAAATTCGTCGCGTGTATCGGGAAGCATGACTGGAGAAAGAAAAAGAGGCTGTCCAATCGGACAGCCTCTTTTTCAGATTTGGACACTGAAGATCAGCGGGCCAGTGTCATCCGAATACTCGCGGTTCTTCCGCCGGAGCGGAGTACGCCGAGATAGGTACCGCTGGCAAGGCCTGATGCGTCGAAGCCGACACGATGGGTTCCGGCGGAACGGTAGCCATCGACGACAGTCGCTACAGGGCGTCCAAGCGCATCGTACACGATCAGTGACACCTCGCCGGAAGCCGGGAGGGTGAAGCTGAGCGTGGTGGACGGGTTGAACGGATTCGGGTAGTTCTGTTCGAGATTAAACACCGAGGGCGTCGGGA
>Ga0207831_100331_pt1 | contig 18671 bp, 15 predicted proteins | sample TtanPargueraPR_7_FD_187741 | JGI IMG/M metagenome (GOLD analysis project Ga0207831, IMG submission 187741) | Aerobic enrichment media microbial communities from Bioluminiscent Bay, La Parguera, Puerto Rico - Tt and M1 (2) (SPAdes) | ecosystem: Environmental > Aquatic > Marine > Unclassified ... | reverse complement strand
CGTGGTCATCCACGACATTTCCAAACGTCACAAGGCGGAAGAGGCCCTTCTGGAAGCCAAGAATCTCGCGGAAGACGCCAGCCGGATGAAAAACGAATTTCTGGCCAACATGAGCCATGAGGTGCGCACGCCGCTCAACGGTATGCTCGGCATGTTGCAAATCATGCGTGATACGCCGTTGGACAGCGAGCAACTCGAACTGTTGGAAGCTGCCCAGCAATCCGGACAGGGCCTGAGCACCCTGCTCAACGACCTGCTGGACTTTTCCATGATCGAATCCGGCAGGCTGCCCCTGCGCACGACAGACTTCAACCTGCACACCATACTTTCCAACATCACCATGGTATTCAGGCGACAATGCATGGACAAACAGGTTGAACTGCTGTTGGAAATGGAAGGCGATGTTCCTGAACATATGCATGGAGACAAGGGACGGCTGCGCCAAATTCTTTTCAATCTTGTAGGCAACGCAGTAAAATTCACGGAAAACGGCACGATTACGGTTCTGACTTCTCGCCTCGCTTCCGACAGGGACGATGAAATCCGACTCATGTTTTCGGTCACGGATACCGGCATCGGCATTGATGAAGAAAAGCTGAACGAAATCTTCAAACCGTTTACCCAGGTCGACGGTTCAGTGACCAGACGATATGAAGGTGTCGGCTTGGGACTCAGCATCGTCAATCGCCTGGCCCGTTTCATGAACGGCAGGATATCCGTGGAAAGCTGGCCGGGAGAAGGAACCAGCATTCATGTCGTGCTACCGCTTCTTAAAGCGCAAACCGAGCGTGCCAAGAGAAAAAAACAAGACGCCCATCCGCGTAGGCAAAGGCAAGGCAGAGTGCTCATTGCCGAAGACAACCCGGTCAACCGCATCGCCGCCAAGCGTTTTGTGGAAAAACTCGGATTCGAGGCCCATTGCGCACTCAATGGCAAGGAAGCCGTGGAGCGTCTGCGCACAGAGCCTTTCGATTGCATACTCATGGACGTACAAATGCCCGTCATAAGCGGTGTCGAAGCAACTCGCCAGATCCGCAGTGATACCAGCGGCGACTTTGACCCGAATATTCCCATTATCGCGATGACAGCTCATGTCATGACCGGGGACAGGGAATGCTTCATTGAACAGGGTATGAACGCATATCTGGCCAAACCCGTGGACTATGAGGAACTTGCGGAGGTTCTTGATGCCTGGATACGATGAAACTTGTCCAAACCATTCCCATAGGCTAGATAATGCGTACAATTTCATGAAAGAGACGGGGAAGCATGGGAATTCTCGGCACTGAAGAGCTGAAGGAAGGCATGATTCTGGCGTCGGATCTCCGAACGCTGGAAGGCCGGACTATTCTCGAGGCCGGACAGTCACTCACAGCGCAGGCTATTCGTACCTGCACCGTGTGGGGTGTCAACGAGGCCGATGTCATTGATGCGCCAACGGGCAAAACGGACCCCAATCCGCCCGAAGAGCAACAAGCCATTGCCGAGCCATACAAGAAACTGACAGTCCACCGCTTCCGCCTGGCCGACACCAAACATCCGGCCATACGTGTTCTGGCGCACGACTTCGCAGAAAAAGTTTCCAAAACAATTTCCGAAGAGCAGGCCGAGACTTTGATGGTTCCCTATGGTCAAAACCACTGTGAGCCGCTCCCTGGTTATCAGGACATGAAGAGAATTCTCCGGGAGAACGCCGAACTGGTCAGCCTCCCTGCGGTTTTCCACGAAATTACGGACGCCTTGCGCAACCCGTGCAGTTCAGCCGCATATGTGGCGGAAATCATCAGCAAAGACGTTGCCCTTTCCGCCAAACTGCTGCGTATGGTCAACACGCCATTTTACGGATTCCCGAGAAAAATCGACACCCTTTCCCGGGCCGTAACCATTGTGGGAACCAATCAACTCACCAGTCTGGCTCTCGGTATTTCGGTCATTTCCTCGTTCAACAACATTCCCGAAGACCTTATCCGGGTTCAGGACTTCTGGTTACAAAGTATTACCTGCGGCAGCATAGCCCGCCTTCTGGCCGTGCGCACGGGAATCCCCGGCGACGAACGTTTTTTCGTGGCCGCACTACTGCACAACGTGGGTCGGTTGCTCCTGCTCCGCAACCAGCCGGACATGGTTCGCAGCGTACTTGAACAGGCGCATGCCTGCGCCATGCCGCTACATGAACTGGAAAAACAGTGCTGGGGCTGGGACCATTGCGAACTGGGCGCCGCCCTGCTCAAACAGTGGAAACTTCCCGTATTCATCGAGCATCAGGTCAGGCATCACCACACGCCGCAATACGCCATCCGCCCGGAAGAGGCAGCAGTCACGCACGTGGCGGAAGTGGCATCCCACGCGATCATTCCCGCTCACAACGGCGCTCCCTATATTCCATCTCTCAATCCGGAAGCATGGGACAGGCTTGGAATATCCGGCAACGATCTACTGGACATCATCAATCAGGCCAACCAGCAGGCCAAAACCGTAATGGCGGCATTTTTCAATGAATGAAAAGAAAAACGCGCAGCCAATCATGGACATTCACCTTCTGAACCGCCGCATTGAGCATCTCGAAGAGGCGGGCAGGCATACGCTTGAGGCTTTGGAAATGGCCGCCCATCTTGGAGACTTCCACCGCAAGGAACAAGGTCTTGAAACGCCCGAGGCCGTGCTGAAGGAAGCCTGCCAACGCACCAGCCAACTGCTTCGTTTCAAGGGCGTGAGCACCTACCTCGTGAACGACCTGACGCTTGAATTCGAAAAAAGCTACGAAAGCGCCCCCGCATACGGGGAAGAACTGGACATGGAATATGAACGGCTGGTCAAGAACAAAACCATTGCCTGGGCCCTGCAACGCAAGAAGCCCACGTTCGCCCCTTCACGGGAGGGATACGATTCCGTGCTCATCCACAGCATTGCCACGGCCAACAAGACCAAAGGCCTGTTCATCGGCATTCTGGACGAAGACGTCAAAACAATCATGGATTCCTCCCTTTCCGTACTGTCCATCATCCTGCTCAACAGCGCGAACATGCTGGAAAACATGCATCTTCTCCAGCTTAACAAGGAGGCGAAGAACACGCTTGCCGTCAAGGTCCGCCAATTGCGCGAGCAGATGAAAAGCCGCAAACGGGCCGAAGCCGAGCTGGAAAAAACACGACATTTTCTGGACAGGATCATCAATACGACCCCCGAACCGCTTATGGTCAAGGACGGCAACCACCGGCTCATGATGGTCAACGATGCCTTTTGTCTGGCGCTGGAGTTGCCGCGTGAAACACTGCTGGGCAAAACGGCCCACGACTTTCTGCCACGGGGGGACGCCAACGCGCTGCAACGGCTGGATTCTCTGGTTCTCAATACCGGACGGGACCATGTTATTGAATTCGAACTGGCAAAACCGGGAAAACGGGTCGAAACATTTTCCATGAAAACCGCGCTGCTGCCCCACCCGGACACCGGGGAAAGCATTCTGGTCAGCGTACTGCGCAACATCACGGAACAAAAACTTGCCGAACGCATGATCCGGGCCGAACGCCAACGCCTTTTCTCCCTGTTGGAAGAAATGCCTGCCGCCGTATACGTACAAAATACGGACTTCTCCATTGACTACGCCAACCGTAGCTTCCGGGATATTTACGGCGACCCGGACGAAATTTCCTGCTTCAAATTCTTTCATGGGGAAGATTCCTCCAAGCCGTGTGACGGATGCCATGCCATGGAGTTATTCAAGTCAGGCAAAAAAAGTATTCGGGAAACCACAGTCAATGATAGAATCTACCAATTCCACGACTACCCCTTTACCGATTCTGACGGCACAAGGCAGCTATTGAGCATGGGCATTGACGTGACCGAAGAAAAAAAGGCCACAGAGACCCTGCAACAGGCCAAGGAAACGGCCGAATTGGCAAGCCGGGCAAAAACGGAATTTCTTGCCAACATGAGCCACGAGATCAGAACTCCGCTCAATGGGGTGTTGGGAATGCTCCAGCTCTGCTCCTCTACGGATCTGGACGATGATCAGCGCGACTATGTGGAAACGGCGCTGGAGTCCGGCCGCAGCCTGCTCACGGTCATCAACGATGTTCTGGATCTTTCCAAGATCGAGGCCGGAAAATTCGAAATCGATGAAAACCGTTTCGTACCACATGACCTGCTGCAATCCGTGGTCAAGACCTTTGCGCACAATGCGGAGAGCACCGGTATTGAACTCGGGTTCACAGTGGACAAGAATGTTCCGGAAGTGGCCTTGGGCGATGCGGGACGCATTCGTCAGGTTCTTTTCAATCTGGTGGGCAACGCAATAAAATTTACCCCCTCGGGCTACGTGCATACCTCCATCGTCAGGCTACCGGGCGGCAACGAAAAGATGGCCCGACTGCTCTTTACCGTGGAAGATTCGGGAATCGGCATTCCTGACGACCGCATCGATCACGTTTTCGAGGCCTTCACACAGGTGGACGGTTCATTCCGGCGCAAATACGGCGGCACCGGGCTTGGATTGGGAATCGTACGCAGATTGCTGGACCTCATGGGCGGCTCGATTTCCGTGGAAACCAATATGCCGCAGGGAACAACTCTCTACGTTCGAATCGACGTGAAGCTACCGGACAGTGCGACCCTGCGCAAAAAGGATCCCACCGGAGAAACCAAATGCATCCTGCCCGCGGGCATGCAGATTCTGGTGGCGGAGGATAACAGGGTCAACAGAATCATGGCCAAACGCACGCTGGAACGAATGGGATTTACGGTCCATTGTGCCGAAAACGGAGAGGACGCGTTGGGCATCATGCAATCAACGGTCATGGGCTGCGTACTTATGGATATCCAGATGCCGACCATGGACGGCGTGGAGGCTGCCCGTCGCATCCGAAACGGCGAAACCGGCGAAGCCAACAGGGATGTCCCCATCATTGCCCTGACCGCACACGTCATGAAAGGCGACCGGGAACGCTTTGCGGACGCGGGCATGAACGCCTACATCCCGAAACCGTTCGAAGTGGATACCCTGATCCGAACATTGAACAGGGTGCTCTCGAAAGAAGATGAATCCTGATGCCGTCCGATCAGAATGAAAAAACGTTTTCCACCACTATTCTTCTTCAGCCATACGCCTCTTCACCTCGGCAATCACGGCCGCCCCTTCGCCTTCGTAGGCAACACGTTCGTCCTGCGGCGTCGGGCTTTTCACTTCGGGCCAAACGCCCGCAACAGGATTGGCCCCTTCCTGCGCTGTTTTCGTAGGCTGCAAATCGGTCATGGCAGGATAACGCCGTATATCCACATTCGGTTCGGCAGCGCTGAACTCGATGGGGATTCCATTGGGATCAAACGCATAGATGGAACGGATAAAGCCATGGTCCACTACCTCGGAAACCCAAATACCAGCGGCCTCCATGCGATCCTTGAGCTGCCAGAGATCTTCGTCCGAGGCCACACCCAAGGACAAATGATCGAATGCCACAGGGCCGCGAACCGGAACACCGTGATCTTTCTCCGGCAACGGTTCCACCCCGTCCCATTCGAAAAAAGCGATCATGTCCTGTCCGGTCAGTTCAAAAAAGTAATGCCGGTATCCGGGATGTCCCAGTCCCACGACCAACCGCATCCCCAAAAGGTCTCGCCAAAAGCGAACCGTGGCGTCCATGTCGCCCGTAACCATGGCCAAATGGTTCACGCCCGTATATTGTACCATGTTATGCTCCCCTGTTTTATCCACACCATACGGTAACGCGGACGTGCCGCACAACCCCGAACAGGGGCCGTGTTATACTCATAATAACGGGCTGGTCTTTGGCCGGGAATTCGCCCATGGTGTTCTCATCACCCCTTCAGGAGCATACCCGAGGCACCCATGACGAAAATGACCCTGCTTTCGCTGATCCGAACTGGAGAGCCGGAACTTGTCCGGCACATGACGGATTTTGCCGCACAGCAGGGGCTGGACCGGCCAGACGAGGCAGGGAAAGCCATTCGGCAGGCCGTTTCGGAGGGAATTTGCCAAACAGGAAGCAGGGTCGAAAACGATTTGCTGACGGGATATGCCTCAGACCTTGCGGCGCTTCCCCTCGGCCATGCGGCAATATTCAGGTTGCTCAAGCATTCCCGCCAGTCCTATTTCAAACTTCTCGATCAAGCCGGACCTTCGCCGGAAAGCTCTCGCTGGAAGCAACAAATACTGCATTTTTTCGACCAATTGGAAACCGCTTTTGTCGAACAGAGGGCAAAAATCGGCTGCATCCGGGATAAACGCCTGTGCAAAACAGAAAAACAGGCCAGAGCGCTGTTCGATTCCTCGCCAGATCCCATGTTTCTGTTTGATGGGACCGGCCGATTTCTGGACGTGAACAATGCGGCATGCCAACGGCTGGGCTATAGCCGTAAACTGCTGCTGCGCATGAACGTCGAAGATGTTGATTCCCCAAGGTTCGCCTCGCGCAAGGGAAAGCGGATCATGGAAGTGCTGGACACAGGCTCGGCCCAATTCTTTTCGGAGTATGTTACCGCTTCAGGCGAATATTTTCCTGTGGAGGTTCGGGCGGCAGCCGTCAATTCCGACAACGGAAAACAAATTCTGAGTTCGGCAAGAGACATAAGCCAGCAGGATCGCCAACGCCGGGCATTGGAAAAAAGCGAGGAAAAATTCAGACGGATTTTCGAAAACATGGAGGACGCCTACTTCCTGACCAGCATGGACGGCACCCTGCTCATGGCCAATCCTTCCACCCTGCGGCAACTCGGCCGCAGCCGGGACGAGGCCATAGGACGCAACGTGACCGCAGTTTTGTACGCCCACAACGGGGCGCGAGAGGTCATGTTGGAAAAGTTGTACGAAGCTGGCCAGCTTTCCGGCTATCAGGTTGATTTCAAGCGTAAGGACGGCACCATCGTCAAGGGCGAACTAAACGTCAACTTCGTATACAATGAACAAAACGAACCGGTGGCGCTGGAAGGCATTTTTCGTGACGTCACCGACCGCTTCAATGCGGCGCAACTGTTGAAGGAACGAGAGGAACAATATCGCGGTTTTTTCATGAACAACCATGCGATCATGCTCCTCCACGACCCGCAGGACGGCAGGATTCTGGATGCCAACCCGGCCGCCGAGGACTTTTACGGGTACGAGCGAAAAAAACTTCTGCGTATGACCATTGGGCAGCTTCAAAACGGCTCGGACAAAGATCTGTTTCGCGAAATGGTCAAAGCCGGAAAAGAAAGACGCAACCATTTCATGCTGACGCACAAAACCGCCTCGGGAGATTCCCGAGACGTGGAAGTCTACAGTGGGCCGGTAACGGTCAACAGACGCATGGTTCTTTATTCCGTGATCCACGATGTCACGGAACGCAAACGGCTCGAACTCGAACTTCAACGCATGGCCACCGAGGATCCGCTCACCGGCGTTGCCAACCGGCGGGAATTCCTGCGCCAATGCGAAGCAGAACTTTCCAGGGCCAAACGCTACAAAACCCCCTTGACCCTGCTCATGCTCGACCTGGACCACTTCAAACAGATCAATGATACGCACGGGCACAAAACCGGCGACCAGACGCTCTGTGCAGTTACCCGCGCCTGCCGGGAAACGCTGCGCGATTCCGACCTGTTCGGACGCATCGGCGGCGAGGAATTTGCTGCGGTCCTGTCCCATACCGGCAAGGAGAACGGGGCCATAGCTGCCGAGCGTCTTTGCGCGGCAGTACGAAAGATGAGCATGGAAACTCCGGACGGTCCTTTGTCCGTGACCATCAGCATCGGGCTGGCAGAGCTTTCTCCCGCGGATAGGAACATGGAAGAAATAATGCACAGGGCGGATAAAGCTCTCTATCGTGCGAAACGTAACGGACGGGATAGAGTGGAAACGGCCTGAAGTCCCACCGCAGGAAACCCCGCATCCGGCAAGGAAAAAGTCCCTTGAAAAAGGGCCTTTACCAACCGGCATTTTTGTGGAAAAACCTTGACCTTTCCTAGACCGCGTGGAATAGGGATTGTCAGTTTTACGTGACGTTTTTCACACATAACCGAGCCACGGCACACGATCCCGAGCGCACTTCGAAAATGCGGCGGGGTTGCGTTGTCGATTTGTGAGCGCAGGGGCAACCATGGAACGGCGTATTGCCGAGCGCAAGGCCGAATTGGCCGAAAAGTGGGGGATGCTGGTTCTGGAGACCTACCCGGTCGAGACCCAGCGAATTTGGAAAAACAACACAAACAGGTTCAGCAACCCCGTGGGTGCGGCTATCCGCGATTCCACGGCAGAGTTGGTGGACCTCCTCCTGAAATGGGAGGATGCAGAGGCTATCTGTACATCCCTCGACAAGCTGATCAGGGTCAGGGGAGTACAGAGTTTCAGTCCTTCGCAGGCGTTGAGTTTCATCTTTTTATTCAAGAAACTCCTGCGGGACGAATTCTTCAAGGAGATGCAGGCGAACGGTGAGCTGGACGTTCTCCTGCGGTTCGAGGCCAAAATCGATAACCTGATGCTCATGGCCGTGGACATACTCTCCAAAAACCAAGAGCAGGTTTACAGAATGCGCGTGGAGGAGCTGAAGCGATCGCAACATACGCTTTTGAAAAAGGCGCGCATGATCGTGGACGTTACGACCGACAAGGTCGAGGAATAGTGGCGGGGTCTGTGGGTTCTCCACAGAGCCAAACCATAAGCGAGGTGACGGTAGATGAATGCTTTGTACTCACTCGTTTTCGTCTTTATTTTAGTGTTGATTCCGCTTTTCGGGGTCGGTGCGGCGCACCTGAATACCATTTTTGGTATCTGTCTCCCGATGACGGCAATCGGCATTTTCCTGGTCTTTTCCGTGGTGAAAATCGTAAGGTGGGGTAGGAGCCCCGTGCCTTTCCGTATTCCAACCACGGCTGGCCAACAACTTTCTTACGACCCGGAGCTGTTCAAGCAGAACAAATGGGATAACCCGTCCAACGGCATCCAGACCGTGATTCGCATGGTTCTGGAAGTCTGTGCGTTCAGGACCCTGTTCCGCAACACCTCCACTTCCCTGCACGAGACCAAGAACGGTCCCGTTGTGGCGTTCTCTTCATCCAAGTGGCTGTGGGGATTCGCCCTTTTGTTTCATTACTCTTTCCTGATCATTGTGCTGCGCCACCTGCGCCTGTTCCTTGAGCCCATTCCGTTCTTCGTGCACGGGCTGGAGTTCATCGACGGCATCCTGCAGATAGGCGCTCCGGTGATGTACATGTCCGATGTGCTGATCGTGGTCGGCCTGCTTTTCCTGCTCGCACGCAGGCTGGCAGACGCCAAAGTACGGTACATCTCACTGGTCACGGACTACTTCCCCCTGTTCCTGATCCTGAGCGTTGCGCTTTCCGGGATCTGGATGCGCTACTACGCCAAGGTAGACGTCATGGCCATCAAGGAACTGACCATGGGTTTGGTCACCATGCATCCGCATATTCCTGCGGGCATCGACGTGTCTTTCTACATTCACGTGTTCCTGGTCAGCATTTTGCTGATGTATTTCCCCTTCAGCAAACTCATGCACATGCCCGGCGTATTCATGTCTCCCACAAGGAACATGCCTAACGACAACCGTTTCCATCATCACGAAAATCCGTGGAACCCCGACATCAAGCCGCTTTCATACGAAGCGTATGAAAAGGACTTCGGTCCTGCCATGGCTGAGGCCGGTCTGCCCCTGGACAATCCTGACAATGCCAAGGCTCCCGAAGAAGCCTAGCTGGTTGGAAAAACGGTTAGATTCAAACGACAGGAGAGAAGAATATGTCTACGCCCAGTGCTGACGAACTCTTCAAAAGCATAGATTACAATCCTCCGGCTTCGGGCTGGATGGAGACTCCGGTGGACTTCTCCCCGGGCAACTGGTGTTACCCGGCCAAGGAAGACAAAACAAAATACATGATGGGCTACCTCCCGGAAGCATTCGGCAACCCGCGCGAATGGTCTCCGGAGGACGTTGACTGGAAGCTGCCCTCGAACTGGCGTGAAATCGTCATGAACGGTTTCCGCGAGCGGCTGGACAAGTATCGCTCCTTCAAGGTCTTCATGGACATCTGTGTACGTTGCGGCGCATGCGCCGACAAATGTCACTTCTTCATCGGTTCCGGCGACCCCAAGAACATGCCTGTTCTTCGCGCCGAGCTGATGCGCTCCATCTACCGCGGCGAGTTCACGGTGGCAGGCAAGATCCTGACCAAGCTGACCGGTTCCCGCGTAATGGAAGAAGACGTCCTCAAGGAATGGTTCATCTACTTCTACCAGTGCACGGAATGTCGCCGCTGCTCGCTGTTCTGCCCCTACGGCATCGATACGGCGGAAGTGACCATGATGGCTCGCGAACTGCTGCACCTGGTGGGTGTCAACATCAACTGGGTTCTGGAACCGGTTTCCAACTGCAACCGCACCGGTAACCACCTCGGAATCCAGCCCCATGCCTTCAAGGACATCGTCGACTTCATGGTCGACGACATTGAGGAAGTCACGGGTGTCAAGGTCAAGGCCCCGCTCAACGAAAAGGGCCACGAGATCCTGTTCATCACCCCTTCGGGCGACGTATTCGCCGATCCGGGCATCTATACCTTCATGGGCTATCTGATGCTCTTCCACTTCCTTGATCTCGACTACACCATGTCCACCTACGCCTCCGAAGGCGGCAACTTCGGTCTCTTCACCAACTCGGAGACCATGAAGAAACTCAACGCCAAAATGTACACCGAGGCCAACCGTCTCGGCTGCAAATGGATTCTCGGCGGCGAGTGCGGACACATGTGGCGCGTGATCAACCAGTACATGGACACCATGAACGGCGACATTCAGGGCCCGCAGATGCGTATGCCCCGCAGCCCCATCACCGGCACCGAATTCCACAACGCCGCCGTGACCAAGATGGTGCACATCACCGAGTTCACCGCCGACCTGATCAAGCACAAGAAGCTGAACTTGGACCCCAGCCGCAACGACCAGTACAAGGTTACGTTCCACGACTCCTGCAACCCGGCGAGAGCCATGGGCCTGCTGGACGAGCCGCGCTACGTGATCAAGAACGTATGCAACAACTTCTACGAGATGCCGAAAGGCACCATCCGCGAAGAGACCTTCTGCTGCGCTGGCGGTTCCGGCCTGAACACCGAGGAAATCATGGAAATCCGCCTGCGCGGCGGCCTGCCCCGCGGCAACGCGCTCAGGTACGTGCAGGACAAACACGGTGTGAACATGCTGTCCTGCATCTGCGCCATCGACCGCGCTACCCTGATCCCGCTGGCCGATTACTGGGCACCGGGCGTGGAAGTCTGCGGCGTGCACGAACTGGTGGGTAATGCCCTGATCCTGCCGGGCGAGCAGGAACGCACCATGAACCTCCGTCAGGAATCCCTCCCCGGTTTCGAGGACGAGGATGACGACTGGACTCCCCCGAACATGTAGGAGGATTGACGAATGCATTACGGCGGTAAAATCATAATTGGCATCGTCATCTTCGTCGGACTGCTGCTTTCCCCGTTCGTCTTCAACGTCGGAAAAGCCTATAAGCAGCCCGAACTGAAGCTGCCTGCCAACGAAAAAAAGTGTGTCGAATCCCTCGAGTTCATGCGCACCAAGCACATGCAACTCCTGAATGAATGGCGGGATTGGGCTCTGCGCGACGGCAAGCGTGTCTACGTGAACCACGAGGGCAAAGAGTTCGAGATTAGCCTGCAAAACACCTGTATGAAGTGCCACAAGAGCAAGGCCGACTTCTGCGACAAGTGCCACAACGATGCGGGTGTCTCCCCCTATTGCTGGGATTGCCACATTCAGCCGGAGGGGTTGAAATAATGAAAAACAACAGACGTAGCTTCATAAAGCTGGCTGGTCTGGCTGCTGCCGGGCTGTGTGTTGCGCCCAAGGCCACCCTCGCTTCCGGCGGCGGACATTCCCCGGTCAAGGCCGGGCCGAAAGCCGAGCACGCCAAGCGTTGGGCAATGGTCATTGACACGCGCAAGGTGCACACGGAAGAAGACATCAAGGTCTTGCAGCATGCCTGTCATTCCGTGCACAACGTGCCGGACATCCCCACCAAACAGAACATCAAGTGGCTCTGGTCTGCTCCTTACGAGGAATGCTTTCCCGAGCAGCAAAACCCGCATCTGGACGACGACGTCAAGGGTCGTTCCTACATGCTGCTGTGCAACCACTGCGAAAACCCGCCCTGCGTCCGCGTGTGCCCCACAAAGGCCACGTTCAAGCGCCCGGACGGCATCGTGGTCATGGACTACCATCGCTGCATCGGTTGCCGCTACTGCATGGCTGCCTGCCCGTACGGTTCCCGTTCCTTCAACTTTGGCGAGCCAAGGGATTATCTGGATCTCACCAAGCTGAACACGGATTTCCCGACCCGCATGCGCGGTGTGGTCGAAAAGTGCAACTTCTGTGTGGAGCGTCTGGCCAAGGGCCTGCAACCCGCATGTGTCGAGGCATCCGATGGTGCCATCGTTTTCGGCGACCTGGCCGACAAGGACTCCGAAGTCCGCAAGGTCCTGCGCGAGAACTTCACCATTCGTCGTAAACCGACGGCCGGCACCGAGCCGAGCGTCTACTACATCATCTAGAGGAGGCAGACATGCTTGAAAGAGCTCTGAAAGGTTCTCCCAGATATTGGGCCTGGATAGGCTTCCTGCTGGTGATCATCTGCGCTGGCGCTCTGGTCTGGATCAACCAGCTTACCGTGGGACTGAAAATCACGGGCATGAGCCGCGACGTTTCCTGGGGTTTCTACATCGCCCAGTTCACGTATCTGGTCGGTTTGGCCGCTTCCGGCGTCATGATCGTGCTCCCCTACTACTTCCACCACTACAAACCCAACAAGCACATGGTCATTTTCGGCGAGTTCATGGCCATTGCTGCGTGTATAATGTGCATGCTGTTCATTGTCGTAGACCTTGGTCAACCGCAACGCATGCTCAACGTGATGTTCCACCCCACCCCGAATTCCATCCTGTTCTGGGATATGACCGTCCTCATCGGCTATCTGTCCCTGAACCTGCTCTGCGGGTGGGTCTGCCTGGAACATGACCGCATCCGTTTGCCGCATCCCAAGTGGATCAAGCCCTTCATCATCATCTCCATCGTCTGGGCATTTTCCATCCACACGGTTACGGCGTTCCTGTATCAGGGCCTGCCCGGCCGCCACTACTGGCTCACCGCCATTCTGGCTGCCCGCTTCCTGGCCAGTGCATTCTGCTCGGGACCGGCCATTCTGCTGTTGGTGCTGAAGGTCACCGAAAAAGTGACTACCTTCCGGATGCCCAAGCGGGCCGTGGCCACCCTGACAAAAATCATCGCCTACGCCATGGCCGTGAACATGTTCTTCTTCTTGCTGGAAGTGTTCACCTCCTTCTATTCCAACCTGCCCGGACACATGCACCCTCTGGTGTACCTGTTCTCCGGCGTGCATGGACACCATGAACTGGTAGCCTGGATGTGGACGTTCATCGCCTTTGCGGTCATCTCGCTGGCAATGCTCATCCCGCCCAAGCTGCGCGACAACCAAAAACTACTGCCCTGGGCACTGGTCATTCTGGTCATCGCAACCTGGATCGACAAGGGCTTGGGCCTGCTCATCGGTGGTTTCAACCCCACACCGTTCGATACCATCACTCCGTACTGGCCCTCAGGCAAGGAACTGATGGTTTCGGCCATGGTCTACGCAATCGGCGCGTTGATCGTCACGGTTCTGTTCAAGATCGCCACGGATGTGAAACAGGAACTCGGAAACTCCCAAGCTCTGCCCTGCGGCTGCTCCTCGGAAGACGACGATTGCGACTGCGGCACCGCGGAAGAAGCGGAAGCCGAAGAAGCACCGGCAGCAGACGCTGCTGAAGCCACTGCCTAAGCGTCACCTCGCAGGCAAGGCGAAAACGAGTACATGGCCCGTCCCCAAAAGGGGACGGGCTTTTGTTTTATGCCTTTGGCAGAAATCGCGTATTTTTTGTCATTGCTGCCAGTATTGCCTTCACATATGTTGTTTCCATGAAAAAGCGCATGGAAATATTCCTCGACCCCGACATGGTCGCCCTAGATATGACAGGACCGCTGGAAGTGTTCAACGCGGCCACAGAGCTGCTCGCCCACAACAACACATATGTCCGTGATGGCAGAATCATTACTTTACAGGGAATTTCCGCAGGGATCGACATGGCCTTTGGCTGGTGAGGCAAATACATTCACCAGATCATGAGCGCATGCTCAGAAAGGTGCAGCAATACGATCCGGCTCCGCCCTACACGGCAGAAGTATAACGCCCGTTTTCGTGCCATGAGAACAAAAAAAGAGGCCGTCCTGAAGCAGGACGGCCTCTTGAATTCATTTTTCCAGTCGCTATTCTTGGCCGGATTCCGGTTCACTTTCCGTGATCACGGATTCTTCGCTGGCCTCAGGCGTTGCGCTCTCAGGTTCTTCCACTGCCTCGTCAACAGCCAACGGCTGCATGCAGCGGGCAAAAACCAGAAAACCGGTATGAGCAACCATGCGGTCGTCCGGCCGCAAACGGTCCGGGACAGGTTTCCAATGGCGAACCAGAATCTCCATCACTTCCATGTCTTCGAAGCAGGCGTCTTCCAGCGCTCGCAACAACTCGGAAACCTGATTGGTGGTCGGCAGCAGGAAACCGCACATGGCGCCGGGATTCACGGCCTCGGGGATGTGCCGGATATATTGCCACGGAGTACGCACATCCAGGAACAGGGCGTCTGCGCCGGAATGCTCGAATCCGTCCTCGATATTCTTGTTCACCTGTGTCACGCGATGCTCAAGCCCCACGCGACGAAGATTCTTGCCGGCCAGCTTGTAGAAATCCTCACGCCGCTCATAGGTGATGACCCGGCCCGTGTCGCCCACATACCACGCCAATGCAGTGGTCAGACCGCCGGACCCGGTGCCGGATTCGATGACCGTGCACCCCGGGCCAATGCCCAGTTTGAGCAACAGATAGCCGATCTCCTTGGGATACATGATCTGCGTTTGCCGTTTGACACTCTTGATCAGGTCATGCAGGGTCGGCTTGAGTACGAGATAGGGGCGGCCCAGATGTGTCTTGGCCTGCCTGCCGAAACCGGCCGTGCCAACATCGGCCATGAGAATTTTGCCGTCGTTGGTGTGAATTTCCCCCTCGGGGTCAAATTTATACATATACCGCTTGCCCTTGGGGCTGATGAGCAGTACGAGATCTCCGGGTTCAATCATATGGGCCTCCAAATGGGATTCAGGAAACAATCCCCTACGGTTCGTCGGGCCGCAAGTCAAGAGATCACATGCCCCTCTTTCGCCCGATTTCTGTTTTTGCGCATGGAATCATTGAGAATCAGCATCAAAATTGATAGAATTCCTTGCGAATTATACGGAAAAACCGTATGCGCCAAGTAGTGAATGAAATGAAATACCAATATATCTTCGGCCCGGTAATGAGCGGCCGACTGGGACGTTCCCTCGGATTGGACCTGCTGGGAGACCGCGTATGCAGTATGGACTGTATTTACTGTGAAGTAGGTGCGACACGCGTTTGCACGTTGGAACGCGCGCCCTATGTCCCTGCCGAAGACATTCTTCACGAACTGGAGCACTGGATAGACGAAGGCAATGAACTGCCGGATGCCGTCACGCTGGGGGGACTGGGAGAACCATGCCTGAACAGTGAAATGGCTTACGTCATCGAAGGAGCCCGGGATCTGCTGCCTGACGTTCCTGTCGCCGTGCTCACCAACTCCACGCTCATGCTCGACGAGCGGGCACGAACCGAATTGGCACTGGCGGACATTGTGTTGCCGTCTCTGGACTCGCTGGTGCTTGAGGAATTTCTGGCTCTGAACCGCCCATGCGAAGGCATCGGCCCCAATGAGGTGGCTCAGGGATTGATTGAATTCAGCAGGATATTCAACGGCAAAATATTTTTGGAAATTTTGCTTGCCAAGGGAGTCAACGATACTGACGAGAACCTCGGCAGGCTAGAGGCATTTTGCAAACGCTTGCAGCCAGACCGCATAGACGTGGTCACCCTGACCCGACCCGGAACCGTCAAATCGACAGGGCCGGTGGACAAGGACGAGCTGGAGCGTTGGCGCAAGGCACTGCACGCGGCCACACCGGCCAAACGGCAGGAAAGGGCTGCCCAGCAGCAGGTTGAGGAACCGCGCATGGTCGAAATGATCCGCGCCTCCCTGCAACGCAGGCCCCAGACCGTGCAACAGCTGGTTGACGCGTTGGGCTTGAACCCGACGCAGGCCCAGAAAACTGTGGACGAACTCGTCCGACAGGGCCACGTGATAATGCGAGACGGAAGCGGCGTTCCCTTTTATCATTCCAGCCGCCACGTCATCGAAAGCTAGCCGTGTACGCCATGCGCATAAAAATTTTTATCTCAATGAGAGGATTGAATGACCGCGAAGAAAAGGCGTCAGAAAATGTTCATCTCGGTTCTTCCGGGAGAACAGGTGGAAGTAGTCCTGGCCGAGGAAGGCTGCGTTAACGAATACTACGTCGAGATGCTGCATCAGGAAAAAACCAAGGGCAACATCTACAAGGGATACATCCACAACATAGACAACGGCCTCCAGGCCGCGTTTATCAATTACGGAGCCCAACGCAACGGGTTCCTGCAAATCGACGAAGTCCATCCCGAATATTATCAGGGCAGCTACAAGCTCAAAAAAGGTTCGCGCTATCCGCTCATGCAGCAGGTGCTCAAGCCCGGGCAGGAAGTGCTGGTACAGGTGGTCAAGGAACCCACCGGCAAGAAAGGCGCTTTTCTGACCACATATCTTTCCCTGCCGGGCCGCTGTTTCGTATACACCGTCGGCCGCGACCAGATGGGCGTTTCCCGCAAGATCGAAGACGAAAAGGAACGGGCACGCCTCAAGGGCGTACTGGAAAGCCTCAAGCCGGAAAAGGGCGTTGGTCTCATTGCCCGCACCGCTGCCGTGGGCCAAAGCAAAGCCGCCATGGAACGCGACTTCAAATACCTGAACAGGTTGTGGAAGGAAGTGCGCGATTCCGTGGGCGAGGAAAAACCGCCCAAACTGGTGTACAAGGAAATGCAGCTTGCAGCACGCGCCGTGCGCGACTACCTGACCTCCAACGTGACGGAAATATGGGTCGATGATCCGGATACCTGCGATCAGGTCAAAAAATTCGTGAGCCTTGCTTTCCCGCGCAAGCCCGGCCTGGTCAAGCTGCACACCCAGCACGACAAGTCCCTGCTGGAACGCTTCAATCTGGATAATCAGGTCAAGGAAATATACTCACGCGAGGCCAGCATGCCTTCAGGCGGGCGGCTGGTGTTCGACCAGACCGAAGCCCTGACAGCCGTGGACATCAACTCCGGGAAAATCGGCGGGGAACGGAATTTCCAGAAAATGGCCCTGAAGACCAACAAGGAAGCGGCCGAAGAAATCGCCCGCCAATTGCGGCTCCGCGACATCGGCGGACAGGTGGTCATCGACTTCATTGAAATGAAAGACCCCAAACATTGCCGCGAAGTGGAAAAAACCATGCGCCAGGCCCTGAAAAACGACAGGGCGCGCACGGATGTCAGCCGCATCTCCAGCTTCGGACTTATGGAACTGGTCCGCCAGCGCCTTGGATCCTCGGCCATAGCCATCAGCACCGAACCGTGCCCCTGCTGCGGCGGCACCGGCATGCGGCGCAACATGGAATGGCAATCATTGCAGGCGCTCAAGGACATCTTCCGCCAGCTCAGGCGCGGCAACTGCCCGGATCCGCTGGTTTACGAAGCCGAAGAGGAGCTGGCCCTGTATCTCCTGAACAACAAGCGCGGCGTGCTTGGCGATCTGGAACGCCGCTTCGGCATCAGGATCCATGTCGATTTTGCATACGAATACGAGGACTAGCCCGCAATCCCGGCGGCAGGAGTGAGCTGCATGAAGAAAAAAATATTGCTTCACATCTGCTGCGGCCCCTGCTCCATTACGGTTATCCGGTCCCTGCTTGATCAGGGACTGGATGTGACCGGCCTGTTCTACAACCCGAACATCCATCCGCTCACCGAATACGTGAAGCGGCGTGACGGCTGTCTGGAAACCGCAGACAAACTCGGCATTTCCGTGCTGGTCAAGGACAATGAGTACCACCCGCAAAAATGGTTCCGGGCCGTTGCCTACCGGGAAAACAATCGCTGCTTCCACTGCTATGCGGACCGGCTGGAGCGCACGGCCTCCATCGCCAAAAGAGGAAAATTCAACCATTTCAGCACCACCCTGCTTTACAGCAAATTCCAGAAGCATGACGCCATAGCCCAACTGGGACGGGACATGGGTACAAACGCCACGTCCTTCTGGTATCAGGACTTTCGCGAAGGCTGGAAAGAAGGTATTGCTCTCAGCAAGGAATGGGGCATTTACCGCCAGCAATACTGTGGGTGCCTCTATAGCGAAAACGAACGTTATACAAAGGAGCTGGAGGGATGACAGCGCCGAATTTGCAATCAACGCGCTTCGGTTTCCTGTTCCGCCCCACGACCTTCATTATCGCGTTCGTGCTACTTGCCGTGCTCAACACCCTGTTGGCTGTCACCAGTCCGTCAGCGTCCAATTCCGTCAACGCGAGGCTTCTTTCCATTTTCGTCTATGCGGTGCTGGGTTGGTTTACGTACAAACGTTCGCGCATCTGCACGTGGGTGCTCAGTTGCCTCATGATTCTCAAC
>Ga0207831_100330_pt1 | contig 18709 bp, 11 predicted proteins | sample TtanPargueraPR_7_FD_187741 | JGI IMG/M metagenome (GOLD analysis project Ga0207831, IMG submission 187741) | Aerobic enrichment media microbial communities from Bioluminiscent Bay, La Parguera, Puerto Rico - Tt and M1 (2) (SPAdes) | ecosystem: Environmental > Aquatic > Marine > Unclassified ... | reverse complement strand
TACAAGCGTTTTGAGATTTCAGCCGGAATTAATTATATCCGGGATCTGGATGAAAGAGAACAAGAAGCCCAGTCACTACTAAAAGAAGTAAAAAGGGCTTTAAAGGCTGGTTTTGACCCTTTCTTTGTTGGAATGGAAGAACAGTTCGCGAAATCAATTACAAAGAAAATTGAGGGCATAGAACGAACAGAGGGGGTTGTTCCAATGTGGACAATTACCGAAGGAATTAAAAACTTTCAGGAATACTGCATTAAGAAAAATCTCTCCAACAATACGGTTCGTACATACAATACGTTCATCACAAACTTTTCTTCCTGGTTAGAGGAAAACGATATGGAAGAATTAATGGCCTCAGAAATATCAGAAAATACAATTCTCGGATTTTTAGATGAATCATTCGATGAAGAAGGCTGGACACCAAGAACGTATAATAACCACTTAAGATTTTTCAATACCTTGTTTTCGCGCATGGTAAAGCTAGAACGCAAGGAGAATAAAGAAGTCAGCTATCATCTCGAATTAGGCGATATCGAATTTAAAAAGGACAGGGCAGAAAAAAACCGCTATTATTCTCCTACAGTCGTCAATATGGTTAAACGAGAACTTGAACATATGCCTGAACTTTTCCGGTATGTAAACTGGATTTATTACAGCTGCATGCGAACCAGGGAAATAAGATTGCTCCAAATAAAACATATTGATCTCGAAGCCCGGCAAATTAAAGCAATAGGACCAACAGCAAAAACCGGTGACAGGCTTGTGCCGATTTGTGATGAGCTTAAAGATTTAATTTTGTCAATGGGAATAATGAAACTTCCACAAGATTATTATGTCTTTGGAAAATCAGGAATTCCATCGGCAAATAAGGTACACAAAGATTATTTTTCAGAACGGTACAAACCCATTAAGGATAAATTAGGGCTCGATAATAAATATACCCTTTACGGGTGGAAGCACACACGTGTGGTAAACTTATTAATGGCCGGGTATACAGACCAGGAAGTAATGAGCTTGACCGGACACCGGGATTATAAAAGTTTCATGGCCTACAAACGTGAGCTGGTTGTAGATACTTCTGCGATGAAAGGAAAAACAATTGGTTTTTAATGGTATAATAATTGCGTATATTGCATTACACTACAACAAACTAAGCAATGAAAACAATCCTTAAACTATTATTTCTACCAATTCTTTGGTTTGCTTCTTATACGTCCATAATGAACGGATTTGTCTATCATAAATATGATGATTTAATTGGAGGTATTGCACTTGGAGTATTGTTGTTATACATTGTATATAGAATGGTAGTGCCAAAAAAGAAAGTGGAGTGAATTCAGGAGATGATGATAGTTTATTTCGCTAAAAGTCATCTTGGAATTTTTTACTTTAGTTGTATTAGTGCTTTGTAAAACTTGGACTGATTAAAATGGTTCAGAGTTATTAAGTACTACTATGATGAATCAATCTCGCGATTGTTAAAGTGTCACATTCGGCATATTTAACACATTATAATACACAGCAAAACAATTAAATAAACCATATGTCCATTTATTTCCGTAAAGTGTTCCAAATATTTTACTTTCCTTTTTATTGTTGATTAAAATTACCGGTATAAAAGAACACTAGCATTTGTTGATATTAATTTGTTTGCATGAGAATGATTGAGGCAGAATAATTTTTAATTTTATGCAGATGTTCTGCACAAAGACAATCAACTATGGCAACCAACAAAAACGCTGTACTTCGATATAACACTCTTGACAGATGCTTTAGCAATTTTCAACGCAGGTTTTATTTTGAAGATTTAATCGAAGTTGTAAATGAATCCATTTGGGAATTTGACCCGGAATTGGAAGGAATTAAAACCCGGCAATTACGTGATGATATTCGCTTTATGCGAAGTCCGGAAGGTTATGATGCACCTATCGTTTCATATCGAGATGGCAAAAAAGCATATTACAGATATGAGGATGCGGAGTTTTCAATTCACAAAAAACCGTTAACACAAACGGAAGCCGAACAAATAAAAAGAGCCATTTCAATATTGCAACGTTTTGAAGGTGCACCGGAATTTGAATGGATAAATGAACTTGGCCCAATGCTTACAACAGAATTTGGTTTATCACAGTCTGAGAAAAAAAACATGTCGTTTGAATCGAATATCGATTATTCCGGTTATAATAACATATTACCTCTGTTTAATGCGATTGAAAACAAACGTGTACTAAAGATTACCTATCACCCTTTTGATAAGCCAAGTTACTCCCTTTTGTTCCACCCATACCATTTGAAACAATACAACAACAGGTGGTTTGTTTTTGGACTAAATGATAAGCTCCAAATTCCAACCTGGAATTTGGCTCTAGATAGGATTGAATCAATTGAAGAATCATTTTTCGAATATGTAAGTACTGAAATTGATTGGGAAGAACACTTTTATGATATTATTGGAGTAACAACACCGAAAAATGGAGAAATAGAAGAAATTGAGCTTCTTTTTACAAAAGAGCAGGCTAATTACATAAACACAAAACCTATTCATGCGTCACAGCGAAGTACACAATTAGATTCAGGTGAGCTTCTTGTAAAATTAGAACTGATTCCCAATTATGAATTGGAGACTTTACTGTTAGCTTTTGGCGAAAAGGTTCGGGTGGTGAATCCAGAAGACTTAAAAAGTAAAATTAAAAAACGTTTAGAAAAGGCTTTAGAAAAATATTAATTTGATGTGCATATACACTGCACAGAATCATTATACTTTTGTAAGTACAAATAACAAGTATGGCTATACAAGATTCTTTAGATAATTTATTAATAAAAATGCACGGTAAGGTTCATTTAAAAGATGCGTATGAATGGCTAGGTGCAAAATATTCAATTGACACTATACAAAAATACATTGCGGAAAATTCCGATAAGTATGAGATTCGGAAAGACTATATTCTTTCCGAAGATTTACAGATTGAATCGTTCATTTTAAAATTAAAAGATTTACTACGAGATAATTCAAGAAGGTATCCTGACCTTTATAGAATTATAATTTATAAGTATGCTACTGCATTTGAACCCGCTTTCACTGACCAAGAAATGGAACTGAAGATTCAACATATTGAATCCAACAGTAAGTTCATTCTATATGAACTTGACCATTTACTTTATCCTCTAGACCTAGATTATTATTTTAATAGAAAGACAAGGTACAAATTCACTTCCCGTCTATTCGAATTTTTACTCTCCGAGGAATTTAGAGGATATGGATTATATACAACACCAACATCAATTGTTCAACTATTTGTAAAGTTACTTCCTAATATCGATGAAGCGAGGGTTTATAATCCTGCAGCCGGAATTCTAAATTTGGTAACTGCCTTAGAGGTAAATTCTACACTCGGAATAGACATAAGAGCTTCAGAAATAGATAGGAAAATTTTTGAATACGGTAGGCTGTTTGCGGAAATTAACCAGCTTGAACTAAATTACAATTGCACCGATTCTTGTGATGAGATTAGCGATTTAAGAAACGAGAGTTACGATGTTATTGTAAGTAATCTACCATTTGGTGCGAAGATTCACCAGACCTATTTCCCAGAGAGACGTTATACTGAGCTAGCACTGCATATTATTTCCGAATCTTTAAAGAAATTGAATGAATCGGGGAAAGCCGTATTTTTAGTAAATGAAGGCATTCTTTATGCAAATTCACGGCAAGGAAAAGATTTCAGAAGAGAAATAATTGAAAGTGGTAGGCTGAAAAGCATAATAACGCTTCCTACAAAGATACTGCTTCATTCCTCTGTGAAGACTTGTTTGCTGGTGTTTGACAAGGTGGATTATAAGGAACATATTAAATACGTTGATGCAAGTACAGAAGATTATTATATAACCAACAGAGATAAGTCGATAACACTTGAAGTGGATAAAATTATCTCATTATTGGAATTTTCCCCGGAAGCGCAGAATGTAAATGTTGAAGAACCGAAAGGTAAGTATGCAAAAAAGTCTTCCTTGCACATTTTGTCATTCCAAGAGATTCGTAATAATAATTATGATTTGAGCCTTGGGCGCTATATTCTGAACCTGGCCAATTATGGTAAAGAATACACTCCATTAAAATCTTTTTTAAAGCCGCTTTCTGCTATTAGAGTGAGAGAAGGAGTATCTGTACCATATGTAAGAATCTCGGAGCTTAATGGTAATAAACTTGATGCAGATGGGAAACTTGGTGTTAATACAACCAGAAAAAGAGGGAGGCTTCTAGATGAACCCGCATTTTTAATTGGTACAGTAGGTGGAAGTTTCAAACCTACTTACTTCGATGGCTCTTTTGTAATTGAAGTGTCAGATAACATTGTTATATATACGTTTAATAATAGGGAAGTTTATCCCGAATATCTTATTCAGGAACTTAATGCTGAGTATGTATTTAAACAAATGAATCTACTGGCGAAGGGGTCTGTAATAAGAAGTATTTCAAGGGCTGATTTAGCTTCAGTAAAAGTAAAATTTCCATCTTTTGAAGACCAAAAACGTATATATAGTGCAAGGATTGATTTTAGTGAACCCTATATACAAACAACTACAACCACTTCATCTGCTGTAACGAGTACAACTACGACAATACCGGAAGAGAGAACTATAACAGACACTGATATTTTTCAAACATTTAAGCACGAGATTGGTAATATTTTAAAGGGACCGGAAGGCTTTTTTGACCTGTTACCCCAATTTCTTTCCCGCAACAAAATAGACATGGACACTCCAATCGTTGAAACTGAACCGGATACCATTGGCGAAATGTTAGAAATGTCAACAGCTAAAATTAACCAGGTATATGACGTTATGGAGAATATGAAAGGAATCCTATTCTCTGATGAAAAGTATTTCAAACCTACAAAAATTGAGCTTATACCATTTATTGAAAAATGCTTAAAACGTGAAATAACTAACGGTAATATAAAATGGACCATTTTAATTAATGAATCCGCAACCAGTACAAGGAAAATCTTTGTGGAAATCGATACCAACCAGTTTGAATATGTGGTTAGAAACATGGTCGTAAATATTGAAAGGCATGGGGGGCATAAAAAGACCATTAATTTGTTGGTAAATGTGGTTACAGATAAGGAAAAAACTTTAATTGAGTTCATAAATGATGGGGAACCTCTACCAGCCAATTTTAATATAAGCGACTATATTCAATATGGTAAAAAATCAGGAGACTCAACTGGTCAAGGTCTTGGCGGGTATCTAATAAATCGTGTTGTAAAAAACCATGGTGGCGAAATCGATATTTTACCTTCCGGTAAAAAGTTTAAGACCTCTTCTGGAACCATAGAGGCAACAGTACATTTTTCAATATCAATCCCAAAAATTCTTTAGTATGGCATATATACCGACAATCGTTGTTGACGATGACAATGAAACCATTTTAAAACTGTTTCGCTTAAAAGCTGCTTCAAACGGAGTAAAAGTTGTTGACTTTTCTAGTTGGGATAAAACAAAGGAATACTTGGAAAGTGGACAAGAAGTCGATGCAATCGTTTTGGATGCGAGAGGACAGATGACCGCAGATTCAACTCCCGGAGACGAACACTTGCTAGAATCTTTAACCTGGGTTAAAGCAGCTAAGATACCTTATGCAATTTACACAGCATACACAGCTGAACTTCCTATGCTTAAACAGCAATTAGCTGAGAATAGAGTGTTTTCAAAGGGGAAACATAAAGAAGAGGACGTTTTTGAATTTTTGAAACAAGAAATAGCAAAATCTCCTAAAGCAAAATACCCGGAACCATTCGCTTGCTTTGGTGGTAATTATCTCGATGTTAAATACCAAGAAATGCTAATGAATGTTGTGCTAACACTTCAAAATGAAGAGCTAACTAATCCTGAAGCCATACTTTTCAACCCATGTCGAATTATACTTGAGAGTGTTTTTCAAAAGGTTAATGAGTTTGATGAACGTGTTCTTCCCTATGCCCTTCTGAGCTATGATGACCAACGAGTTGGATTAATAAATTGCTCCAAATACCTTAATGGAATAACCGTAACTATACGAACAATAGAACAGGGTAAGCCCAAATACACACCGTATAGCGGTCCAAGAATCTTTGATGATTATATATCTCAACAGGTTCAGACAATAATAGGAATATGTCATCCGGCATCCCACGCCATTCAAAACAAATATTCCACGTACACCTTTAAATCTGTGCTCTGGGCCTTATTTGACGTGCTTATTTGGCTGAAGAACTTTATTGATGAGAGAAGCTAATTTTTACTATGCACAACCACTGCACACATACACTGTATCTTTGATTTATGATTGAAGAACATTAACAACTGTGAATAACTAACGTTGATAACAGGCACAACAAAAAGGCATCAATTGAAACGATTAACAATAACTTTGTAGAATTAAAACTAAAAATATGCTCACAGGACAACAACGTAACGACATAGATAAAATCTGGAAAGAGTTTTGGCAAAACGGGATGACCGACCCGTTAAGCATTATCAAACAGATAACCTACCTGCTTTTTATCCGCAATCTTGACCGCCAACAGGAACTGAAGGAGAAACAGGCGAACAAACTAAAAATGCCTGTGCAAGACCCTGTCTATTCTGACGAACAAAGAGATTTACGCTGGAATGTTTTTAAGGATAAAGACCCGGAACAAATGTTTAGCCTGTTTCGAAAAGAAGGTGGTGTTTTCGACTTCATTAAAAGTATCGGGGCTAAAGGTGGATTGTTTGCTGCAACTATGCGTTACGCAAACTTCGACATTAATAGTCCAAAACTACTGGACCGGGTTGTACAGATGATTGACACTTTAAAAATCGATGACCGTGACTCGAAAGGTGACGTTTACGAATATCTATTGTCGAAACTGGCAACAGCAGGTATTAACGGGCAGTTCCGTACACCAAAACATATTATCCGTATGATGGTTGACCTGCTTCAACCCAAAACCGATGAACTGGTTTGTGACCCCGCTGCCGGAACTGCTGGATTTCTGGTTGGCGTAGTTGAGTACCTTCGTGATAATTATCCTGAAGAGTTCTACAAAAAAGAATTCCGCCAGCATTTCAATAACGGGATGTTTAGTGGTTTCGAATCGGATAACACGATGGTAGGTATTAGTGCCATGAACCTGCAAATGCATGGTATCGACAATCCGAAACTTCAGTACATGGATGCTCTTTCCAACGATAATACTGAAAAAGATAAGTTCAGTCTAGTGCTGGCAAATCCACCATTTTCAGGTTCTGCCGATTACGATGGTTTAGAACTCAGCCTGAAAAAAGCTCTGAACCTTGGTAAAACAGCGAAAACGGCAAAAACAGAATTACTATTCCTCGCACTCATGCTTAGGATGCTCAAACCTGGTGGTCGTTGTGCAGTTATTGTACCGGCAGGTGTGCTGTTTGGAAGTACCAAGAGCCATAAAGCTGTCCGTCAGCAATTGGTTGACGACCATCAACTGCAAGCCGTAATTTCTATGCCTAGTGGAGTGTTTAAACCCTATACCGGAGTTGCTACTGCCATTCTTATTTTCACCAAAACTGGTACGGGTGGCACCGATATGGTTTGGTTTTACGATATGAAAGCCGATGGATTCTCATTGGACGATAAACGTGAACCACTGGGAAAATTGAATGAGGAGACAAAAGCAGTTACTGCATCGGTTGAGGAAAACAATATCCCCGACATTATTTCAAAGTTTCATGCCATTGAAAAGGGTGAAGAACTGAAGCAACTTCGCACCGGTCAACACTTCTTTGTATCAGCTGACGAAATCCGTGAAGAAGGTTACAATCTTTCGTTCAACTTGTACCAGGAAGTGGTTTACGAAGAGGTTAAATACGACCCTCCGAAACAAATTATCGAAAGAATTGGTGATTTGGATAAAGACCGGATGGACCTGATGAAAGAACTGAATAACCTTTTAAACATACAGTAGAGCCATGGAAACAATATTACTACTCATTAACAGTATCCTGCTACTTGGAATTTTGTTGGTCGTGTTTCTGAAGAAATCGAAAACCGACAAAACCCCATTTGTTGAGCTACAGGCAGCCTTGAAGGAAGGTTTCGCTGATACCCGAAAGGAATTTCGTGAAGTGAATGCGGAAAACAGAAAAGAAATAAACGACCTGTTTAAAGGACTTCAGGATACTGTTTTAAACCGGATATCTGAAAACATAACCCTCCAAAAAAATCAGTTGGATTCCTTTTCCAAGTCGTTAAATGAACTAAAAGATAACTTGCTCGATAGCGCACAGAAATCAAACGAAGCCATTAGCAAGAAACAGGACGAGTTTACCGAAAAGACGGGGCAAAAATTTACCGACTTCGAAAAGAACCTGAAGGATGATGCGAAAACCAACCGTGAAGAATTGGCGAAGGGATTAAAATCGTTTGAAGATAAATTTGCCGAAAATATTAAAGATTTTAACGAGCAACTGCGTCAGAAATTCAGCGACCTAAGTAAGCAACAACAAGACTTTAATACTCAGTCAAAACAAAGTATTAAAGAGATACAGGAGGGCGTAGAAAAGCAACTAAAATCGATTCGTGAGGACAATACTACTCAGTTAAACGAAATGCGAAAAACGGTTGATGAAAAGCTTCAGACAACGCTTGAGAAAAGACTTGGTGAATCCTTTAAACAAGTTAGCGACCGTCTGGAACAGGTGCATAAAGGTTTAGGTGAAATGCAGAACCTCGCTACCGGTGTGGGCGATTTAAAGCGTGTTTTATCAAATGTAAAAACCAGGGGTATATTGGGCGAGTATCAATTGGAAAACATCTTAGAACAGATGCTAACGCCCCAACAATATGCAAAGAACGTTGCTACAAAGAAAGGTAGTCAGGCAAATGTAGAATTTGCTGTAAAACTACCAGGTAAAGAGGAAGATGAGACGGTTTGGATGCCCATCGACTCGAAATTCCCGGTAGAAAGTTATCAGTTGTTGCTGGATGCTTACGATACGGGTTTGCCGGAAAACATAGAAGTGGCACAAAAAGCATTATTAAAAGCGATAGAAGGATTTGCCAAAGACATTAGCCAGAAATACCTGGACCCGCCAAATACAACCGATTTTGGTATTATGTTCTTACCTGTTGAGAGTTTGTATGCTGAAGTTTTAAGACATCCCGGACTTTTTGAAAAGCTTCAAAACGACTATAAGATTACGGTTACCGGACCAACAACACTTGCTGCCTTACTAAACAGTTTAAGCATGGGATTCCGCACTTTGGCTGTACAAAAGCGGAGTAGCGAAGTTTGGAATATATTATCAGCGGTTAAGACAGAGTTTGGTGAATTTACGAAAGTATTATCCGTTGCTCACAAGCAAATAAACACTGCTTCAAGTACCTTGGATAAGTTACGCACTACCCGCACAAATCAGATGAAGCGGAAGTTAAAGGAAGTACATACAATAGAAGTCGATTCTAAAAATATATTGGAATTACCGGATACAGAATTTGAAATTGATGAAGTATAATTTTATGAGTTGGCCAAAAGTAAAACTAGGAGATATATGTGACATTTCTATTGGTAGAACACCAAGTCGAAATGAACCCAAATATTGGGGACAAGGTTTTTCTTGGCTGTCAATAGCTGACATGAAGGACGAAAGATTGTTTTCTAAAACAAAAGAGCAAATAACAACAAGTGCCGTTTCTGAATGCAAAATGAAGATAGTCCCAAAAGGTACTATTCTTTTTAGCTTTAAACTGTCAGTTGGAAAGGTTGGAATGGCAGATAAAGACTTGTATACCAATGAAGCTATTGCCTCGTTATCAATTGTTGACGATGCAAAAGTTAATCAGGGCTATCTGTTTTATGCATTGAAGACAATAGATTTTGGTAATTCAGGCGATAGAGCAGTTAAAGGAATAACACTAAACAAGTCAAAACTGAATAACCTTAGTATTCCAATTCCTCCTTTAGCCGAACAAAAACGCATAGCCATTATACTCGACAAAGCCGATGCCCTAATTCAAAAAAACAAACAACTGTTAGCTGCATACGATGAGCTTCTTCAGTCCACATTTTTGGATATGTTTGGTGACCCGGTTACGAACCCAAAGAGCTGGAAGATAACAGAATTTGGTAATGCTATAGTTGACATCGTTGGAGGACATAGTTTTGGTGGAGAACAAAGACCATTAAAGGAAGATGAATTAGGGGTTTTAAAAGTAAGTGCCGTTACAACAGGAACTTTTTTAAATGGCGAGTATAAAGCCGTTTTAAAAAATAAAATCGATAAATCAATTGTGCATCCCCGTAAAGGAGATTTACTTTTTAGTCGTGCTAATACGAGAGAATTGGTAGGGGCTGTAGCAATAGTAGACAACGATTACGACATGTTGTTCTTGCCGGATAAACTTTGGCGAATTGACCTTGATGAAAATAAGGCATCGCAATATTATTGTCATAGACTTTTAACAAATGACCGTTTTCGTCCAGAAATGTCGAAGATTGCTACAGGAACGAGTGGTTCAATGCTAAATATCTCAAAAGCCAAATTACGCAATCTTGGGATTCCTCTCCCCCCTGTAGAACTTCAAAATATGTTTGCTCAAATCGTAAAAAATGTAGAAGCACAAAAAACACTTTTAAAACAAAGTATCCAGGAAAGTGAAGATTTATTTAACGGGCTGGTGCAAAAAGCATTTAAAGGAGAATTTAATGAACGATAGTTACATATCTAGAATGATGGATAATATGACACGAGGCAATAAAAATCGGAACTGGTGTCAGTCAAATGTCAGATAGACTGACAAATACAGTGTGGTAAACAAAAAAATAATTTATGGCCTTAATATTGAGAAAGTATGCAAAAATAAGTTGGGGTAAAAAACCAGAGATAAAAAAAGTCGCCTTGTAAGCGACCTTGGGTTTGGAAAACTTGCTTCCCGGCAATTGAGGAGTTACCCACCTCAATCATTCTCCAAACGAGGCTTCAAATATAGGACATTTCCGTAATATCCAAGCCTCTTTCCCAGAACAACTGCAAAGCCCTTAATATTCAGCTAACTGAAGTAGCTGAACAGGGAGAATAGTATGTATAATTTTAAAACATTTAAACGATGGGAGATAAACATTTAATTAAGTATTACCCGGTTGATAACGCAGATAATTCGCTCATAAAATTAAGCGATAATACAACCATTCAGGTTGACTGCCAAATAAGAGAAGGTGAAGAAAACTCGGATGGTGTTAAAATTTATGATGTCAAAAAGGACATGTTAAAAGAACTACAGAAGGATGCTAACGACAATCCGTTTGTAGATTTGTTCGTTTTATCGCACCCGCACAAAGACCATTGTGCAGGATTTGAAGGGAATTATTATTGTGGCGACCCGGATAATTATTCTGACGATAATAGGGAAAATGAAGAAATAATCATTGGTGAGCTTTGGGTCACACAAATGGTTTTCGGAAATAGTATTTGTGATGAAGCTGTAGCCATCAGGAAAGAAGCCAAACGAAGAAGAAAACTGTTTGAAGAGAAACCATGGGAGGCTAACAAACAAGGAAACCGGTTACACATTATTGGTTACACGAAAGATGATAGTGTGGTTGACGGACTTAACTACATTCCAGGTAGCACTGTAGACACAATTAATGGAAAGTATTGTAACTATGCTTCGATTTTCATACATGCTCCGTTTAAGAGCGATTTAGTTTCAGAGACAGCTAATGATGACCATAATGCTACAAGTATTGTATTCCAAATTTCATTTAAAACCAGTTTATTTGGTGAAATTAAGTCTAGAGCAATTTTCGGTGGTGACGCAGACCACTACATCTGGGAAAAAGTAAAAACGATTTCGGAGGACAATGGTAACTCGGATAAATTAAAGTGGAATTTATTTTTAGCACCTCACCATTGTTCTTGGTCCTTTTTTAATGACAGACCTTACGAAGACCATACGGAGCCGATGGATTATTCATTGGCATTGTTGGATTACAAAGAGAAGGGTGCTCATGTTATTGCATCAAGTAAGAAAATTAAGAATGAAAAGCCGAATCCACCACACTACCCGGCTAAAGAAGAGTATGTAAAAAAGGTCGGAACAGGGTATTTCCGAAATACAGGCGTAAACAAAAGTGAGACTGCTCCTAAACCTTTAGAATTTGAAATTTCCGACAGTGGTACTAAGCTAAAGAAAGTTGCTACAACAGTTGCAACTGGTATGTTAGGGAATTCGTCACTAAGAGCCGGATAGTATGAGCCATGCATATCCAATAATTGACGGCATAGCAATTAGTTATGAGGAACTGAAGTTGGCAAGGGCTAGAAGGTTAGCCTTTGCAGTTCTTCATCATCCGTTTTGTCTCAACGACTCTATTCGTTTTATTAAAAGACAAGATGGTGCTGAGGTAATTGTATTAACTTTTGATAACGAAATACCTGAAAATCCGCAAAATGGGATACAGGTATATGAAGAAGTTGCAATCATTTGTCACGAAGCAGACAAATACCATCCAGAAATCTATGCCTTACGTGAAGACTTTGTTGGTGGATTACCACACACAAACGTTTGTCTGTTTGAACATCCTGTTAGCCTGTGTGTAACAGAGCAAATCTTTGAAGAAGTAAGGCATCGTTTTAATGAATTTGAATTTATCGAACTAATTAGAACCTGGTTTGCACTTACTGCTGAAGGGAAATTGCATCAGGAAGACCAGCCTTTGGAATCATTTTTTAGGACAGGAGGTTATGTTGTTGCACCACAAAACTTACCATCAGATGAATTCAACTTTTTGCGAAAAGTTGGAGATATGGAACTTTATTATTTAAGCAAAGAACCAGCCAGTGAGGCTCCATTTTCAATAATGAGTTTTATCTCTGATGCTCAGGTTCATGGTTTTATTCGGAAAGAGCCTGTTAAAATTGCTGATTTGGATGATGTTGTAGTTCTCCAAGGTGTTCCGTTTTCCGAAGCATTTGTGCGGTTTCTAAATGAAAACCTGAGCCAATTTACTTTAAGAGAAGCATTTTTTTCATGTAAACTTGCCTTTTGCTGTAGGATACCTGTGTTACGTTATGCGGGAGATAATGAACCTTCTTCATTTCAGCAATTGTATTTTTTAACGGACAAAAGTTTTACTGATATTGGATTAGATTCAGGGTGTATTGGAGAAGTTCAAGGGAATTTTGGTTATGTAGTGCCGAATAAATTTGAATTAGATATTGTAAAAGAAGTTTCTGTAAAAACATATACATCGCTATTTGATTTTACACAAGATACTGCTCCCCTATATAACCAATCCGAAGTTACTTCTAAAAATATGCTGCTGATTGGTGCAGGTGCTTTGGGTTCCCAAGTATTAAGCATTTTTGCTCGTTTGGGATTTGGAAAATGGACGGTAGTTGACCATGACTTTCTGTTTCCGCATAATTTAGCCAAACATTCGCTTGGAAGACAAAGCATTGGATTTAATAAGGCGGTGGAAATCGCAAAAGAAGTAAACAATTTATTAGGTTCAGAATTTGCTTCTCCCATCGATAAAAACTTTAATGCTTTTGTCGATGACGAAGGAATTGAGGGCAAATTAGCGAAGTTCGACTACATTATTGACATGTCCACTTCAATTGCAGTTGCCCGGAAATTGGCGAGAGACCTTAATTCAGAAACGAATAAACCCAGAATTTCAATGTACTTAAATCCAATCGGGTCCGACCTGGTATTATTGGGTGAGGACAAAGAAAGAAAACACAGGTTGGACTTGTTAGAAATGCAATACTACAGATGCCTTGTCGAAAATGAAAGGTTACACGACCATTTAATAATACAGCAAACCGATAAGGTTAGATATAATCGCAATAGCTGCCGTGAGGTAACTAATAGAATCAACCAAACAGATGTTGCAATTCACGCTTCCATTGGTGCTAGAGCACTTCAGCAAAAAATAAAAGATGGTAATTCATGCATTTCTATTTGGAACATTGACAAAGAGACACATGAAGTAAAGCTGTATGATTTTGAACCTTCAACTTGGAAGATAATAAAAGAAGATGAATGGGAAGTTTGTATTGATACATGGTTAATAGAAAAAATGCAAACTTACCGTCTTTCCATTTTGCCCAAAGAAACAGGAGGTGTACTACTTGGTTCAATCGATACAGAAAGGAAGATAATTTATCTATTCGACTCAATCTTTGCACCGGAAGATAGTATTCAGGAAAGGACAAGTTTCATACGCGGTAAAGAAGGATTGCTCGAAGAATATAAAAAGTATTTAAAAATAACAGATAACCAAATGGTCTACATAGGTGAGTGGCATTCTCATCCTGAAAATTGTTCAACAAATCCGAGCGAACTTGATGAAGAACTATTTAGCTATCTAGCTCGCTTTATGGGGAGCCAAGGTTATCCAGCCGTTATGTGTATATTGGGTGATGATAATATAAACGTGCAAATCAAAATTAACGATGAAAGAACTAGTTGATAAAATTTCGTCTTATAATCTGTTTAACTATCTGTTTCCGGGGATAATCTTTGTGCTTCTTTTAAACGCCACAACATCCTATAACTTAATACAGGAGAATATTGTTGAAGGTGCGTTTTTGTATTACTTTATTGGCTTATTAATAAACAGAGTAGGGTCATTGGTCTTCGAACCTGTGCTCAAGTTTATAAAATTTATAAAGTTTAAGCCACCAAACGAATATCGCCAAGCAAAAGGCCTGTATCCGAAAATTGAAATTTATTCAGAAGTAAATAACATGTTTAGGGGTGTTAGTGCAATGCTATTAGTTCTTATTGTTTTTGTGGTTCTGGAAAAAACTGGGATATACATCGATTTTTCAAAAGGGAGTATTCAAATAGTATCGTTGCTGTTGTTGTTTGTAATGATGCTTTTTGCCTACCGAAAGCAGACAAAAATAATTGTCGATAGAGTGGGAAATGTACTAGAAGAACAAAAAAATAAACAATAATAATATAAAGATGGCATCTGTTGTGATGCCATCTTTTTTATAAGAGATATTGGCCTTTTTATCATAAATACTACCTTTATAGCAATGGATTAACCAATAACCGTAACCCATAGAGGATGCATAGTAACTTCAGTTTTTTACAGGGTGAATGGGACTTCCTGTTCAGATTAGCTTTGGAGGCAGAAAAGAATGCTAAAACTGCACCCGTTACTTCTGTGTTTTATGCACGGCTTACCCTCGAAAAAATAGTTAATTGGTTATACGAGAATGAAGGTTATTTAAACCAGCCTTACCAAACCAATCTTGCGGCCCGAATGGCAGAACCTACATTTGTAGAGATTATTCCACCTTCCATTTACGGGAACATTGATTACATCCGAAAGATGGGGAATATCGCTGCTCATCAAGCCAAAGCATCCCCAAAAATTAGTGTAGCCTGTATCCGATTTTTATATCGCTTTCTTAGCTGGACTGCCAAGATGTACAGTGAAGCACCACCCGAAGTTACAGAGTTTGATGAAGAGGCTCTTCCAAAAGTAGGTGCAAAAGAAAAAACCAAGCACCAGCTAGAACAACTCGAAGAGAAAAATAAGGAGCAAATAGAGCTGGCCAACCGTGAGCGAAAAAAGCGGATTGAAGCTGAGGAAGAGCTTGCTAAAATGAAGGAGCATTATGCTCTGATAAATGAGCGGAAGAAAAATAATACACCAGTTCAGCTTCCGGCAGAACAATTCTCCGAAGCAAAAACACGGGAGCTATACATTGATGCGATGTTGCGTGAAGCAGGATGGAATCCACAGGCTCCTAACGCAACTGAATACCCGGTTGTTGGTATGCCCAAATCGGTGAACCCAACAGGTAATGGATATGTCGACTATGTTCTTTGGGGAGACAATGGTTTACCGTTGGCAGTAGTTGAAGCGAAAAAGGCTTCACGAAGTATTCACGAAGGCAAGCACCAGGCTGAACTTTATGCAAATTGTCTGGAAAAGATGACAGGTCAGCGTCCTGTAATTTATTACTCCAACGGTTTTGAAACTGAAATCTGGGACGATACCTTTTATGCTCCGAGGACTGTACATGGTTTTAATACTAAAGAGGAATTACTGACAATTGTCAACAGGAGAAGCGATAGAATAGACCCTAGAATTCAGACAATAAATAACGAAATAACGAACAGGGTTTATCAAAAGCTGGCGATAAAAAGCGTCCTGGATAAATTCATAAAGGATGCCCCAAGTGGTATCAGGGGTGGTTCACGTAAAGCTTTAATCGTTATGGGCACCGGTACGGGGAAAACAAGAACAGCCATATCTTTTGTTGACGTGCTTTTTAAAGCCGGGTGGATAAAAAAGGTTCTTTTTCTTGCAGACAGAAATGCACTGGTTACGCAAGCCAAACGAAATTTTAATAAGCTACTTCCGCATTTATCATCAATCGACCTTACAAAAGAAAAAGAAGATACAAATACCAGGCTAGTGTTCTCCACCTATCCAACTATAATGAACAGCATCGATGGTGTTCATAATGGTGAAGAACGTTTTTATTCTGTTGGTCATTTCGATTTAATAATAGTGGACGAGGCACACCGTTCGGTGTATCAAAAATACGGTGCTATCTTTCAGTACTTCGATGCCCTGATGCTTGGACTTACAGCGACACCTAAAGACAGTGCAGATTATGACACTTATAGGCTATTTGACGAAGAGCAAGGTATTCCTACATTCGATTACGAATTGGAAGAAGCTGTTGATGAAGAGTATCTTGTACCGTTTAAAGCCAAGCAATACGACCTTGGATTTGTTAGTAGAGGTATTCAATACGATGAACTTACACCAGAGGAACAAGCCAGATACGAAGAAACTTTCCGTGATGAGCAAGGTAATGTTCCTGATGCAATTAATGCTTCGGCAATTAACTCGTGGTTGTTTAACGAAGATACGGTTGATAAGGTGTTGGATATTCTTATGTCCAATGGTATTAAAGTAGAAGGTGGTGATAAAGTTGGGAAAACCATAATATTTGCAAAGAACCATCCTCACGCTTTGTTTATCGAAGAACGTTTTAACAAATTGTATCCACAATACGGGAACAAATTTCTTAGGGTAATAGATAACTATGAAAAATACGCCCAGGATTTAATCGATGATTTTGAACTCATCGAAAAGATGCCACAGATAGCTGTATCTGTCGACATGCTTGACACGGGAATAGATGTTCCTCCCATAGTAAACCTCGTAATCTTTAAACCAGTTTATAGTAAGTCCAAGTTCTGGCAGATGATAGGCAGGGGAACACGCTTATGTCCAAATCTTATTGCTCCGGGTGTAGATAAGACACAATTTAATGTATTCGATTTTTGCAGAAACTTCAGTTTTTTCAACGAAAATGAAACCGGTATTGAGCCATCGAATTACGATTCCGTTTCAGCGAGAATTTTTAAAAATATTCTTTCAATTGCAGAGGCCTTCAGAAGCGAACCGTATTTGGATGACTACCATCAAAAAATTAGAACGGAACTCCTGGACTGGCTTCATGGAAGAACTGTCGCTTTAAATAAAAATACGTTCACCGTAAAAATGGTTTTACGCACCGTTGAGAAGTTCTGTGAACGTAAAGCCTGGGATACACTTACGAATGATGACATTCATAACATTTTTAACGACCTGGCTAGCTTAATTTTTATTCCAGAAGACGATGAGAAGGCTAAACGTTTCGATGGTTTAATGACGAGCTTTCAACTATCAGTAGCTGAAAATGCCACATCGCAATCTCGGCACCGAAATAAAGTGATACAAATAGCAAATCAGCTTTCTCGGTTACTTAATATTAACGAAGTTGCAAAAGTAAAGGACTTAATAATAGCAGTTACAAAAGAAGAATATTGGGAACAGGTTAACTACCAAAAATTGGAGCTGGTTCGTACATCGTTCAGGAGTTTAATTCAATATATCCCGGAAAACGAAACAGTGGTTTACCGTACCGATTTCGAAGACGAAATTTTGGGAGTTGAAGAAGTGGATGTCGTTGCTGGAGGTTATACTAAAAGCGATAATTACAGATTGAAGGTTGAGAAATATATACGGGAGAATAGAAACCATCTTGTAATACAAAAGCTTCGTAATAACGTAAAGCTAACCTCCGCAGAACTTCAGGTTTTGGAAAAATTGGTATTTGAAGACTCACAAATCGGTTCGAAGGATGATTACATAAAAAACTACGGAGAGCAACCTCTCGGTAAATTTATACGGTCGTTATTAGGGCTGGAAGAAGAAGCTGTACAACAAGCATTTTCAGAGTTTATAGATGCCGGTAGTCTACGAGCAGAACAAATACAGTTTATTCGTACAATCGTAACTCACTTTAAGATTAACGGTATTCTTGAACTGCATCAGTTGGCACAACCACCATTTACAGAAATAAACGACAACGGAATATTCGGCTTATTTGACGATGAAGACCAGGATAGAATTATTCGTATCGTTGAAGATGTTAATGATAATGCGGTTGGATGAGTGTCAATAAACAGTAAATTGATTGTTTCAAAAAAAGTTAAATAAAGCACAAAACGAAAGTGGCATCCCTACGTTTTTCTCCCTGAGGTTCCAACTTTGGACTTGGTATTGAGAATCGTTAAAGAAGATCCGCATGGTGTTTTGTGCACAAAATACTAATCACAATTGTCCCATTTAGTGCCACGCCAATCGGTTATATAGCCATTGGTTTTGCACAGAGGACAAACCCA
>Ga0207831_100327_pt1 | contig 18862 bp, 16 predicted proteins | sample TtanPargueraPR_7_FD_187741 | JGI IMG/M metagenome (GOLD analysis project Ga0207831, IMG submission 187741) | Aerobic enrichment media microbial communities from Bioluminiscent Bay, La Parguera, Puerto Rico - Tt and M1 (2) (SPAdes) | ecosystem: Environmental > Aquatic > Marine > Unclassified ... | reverse complement strand
GTTGGCATACCCCACATGTGAGGCCGCTTGGCTGACATCCAGACTCTGGCTGGAGAGCAGTTCCCTGGCGTAGGTCATGCGCTGTCGCAGGAGATATTGAAGCGGCGGCAGGCCGAAGATGCTTTTGAAGCCTCTTCTCAACGTGGATTCGCTGACTCCGACTTGTCGGGCCAGGGCAGATGTGGTCGGCGGATTGGCCATTTTTTCGGTCAGGATATCGGCGGCGGCCCTGATGCGTTCGTCATCCGAATAATTTGGGGGCCATTCCTTTACATGTGTGTCGCGTACCAGGCGGTCGGTCTGCAAGGCTAGGAGTTCCAAGGCGCAGCCTTCTAAATGCAGCAGGGCTGCGCTGCCTTGATATCGGGGGCTGAAGGCTTCAGCCGCCATTTGGTGCATCTCGGGCGTCATGGGTAGGGTGACTAACCGTTTTTGTCCGTACAGAAACATGCGGCAGTCTTCAGGCATCAGGCCCATTTCTTTGGCCCAATAATCCTCCAAGACCTCCGGATGCAAAAGAATAGTCACGGCATACAATGTCTCGTCGGATAGATATCGGCTATAGCCGCTTGTTCGATCTAGGTGAACCAGGGCATTGACTCCGCGTTGGTTGAGAAAAGATTCGGGTCGCTTTTCCCTGCCGCCGTTGAAGTTGATATCCAGCTTTCCGCTCAGGCAAAAGGAAAAGCTTAAGGGCATCTCCTGAAGGTCAAACGTATAGGAGGGCATGTAACCGGGCTCTGTTCGCGACGTGAGTATGTGAAAACCTGGCTTGATGGTGGAGAACTGCATGGAGTCCTCCTTTCCGACCCTATTGCCCGCGTCATCAAAACGCAGTGAATTTTCTATATTATGCCCCACATCGATAGAATAGGAGATTGAAAATGAACGAGAATGTTTTGACAAGATTGATTTACTCATTGTTTGTTGTGTAACAGTATGGGTTTTGGTTTATTTTGATTGTAAAACAAAGGTGATTAGTTGCAAATCATTCTCAAAATAATGTTTATGAATCGAATGTTGTTTTATATTATCGTTTTGTTAAATACATCACAGGATCTATTTCTGCAACATGTTACCTGTGCTGCTGTTATGACAGTTGTACCAAACAGTTTATACATCACATCAAATCCATATAGCATTCAGTGTCATGTGTGCATTGCGTAATTCAAAATAGCTAGATGTGGCGCATATTTTCAGTGCCGGGCAAGCGGCTCACCGAGCACAACGCGGGGATGATCTTTTTCTAGGGGGCGGGCAACGATGTCGAGATGTTGGCTTTCCGACGAGAATGTCAAGAGACCATGTACGGGAGGCTTTAAATGGGTATGAAAACTGATTTAAGATTTTATACGAAGTCCTAAATTGTCATTATCCGTCGAGTTCATTGCCCGTACCCAAGTATACACCCCAACCACCCCAGTGCATCCCCTTGCACTCAAATGTAAACGGCCTGTATACCAAGGCACAAAAAAAGGATTCAACGCGGCTCATTTTGCTGAGTTAAGCTGTTGAATCCTTTAATAATCCTCTGGAGCCAGGAATGAGAATTGAACTCACGACCTACTGATTACGAAGACCTGTGCTGGAATTGTAAGCGTTGTAATTATTAACTTTTTAAAACAACATCCACTGCCTGGGCACATAAAAGCATGCCCTGGTATATAGTTCGTATACCGGGGTAAAATTCATGAATTCTGGGCGTTTACTTTTAAAATCTCAATTTGCTAAGATGAGAGCATTTTTTTAAATTAACGTTATGTTAGGCGGTTAGCTCGGACGCCCTACTGATATTTGTCAGGAGGGTGAGCGCTCCATGCGCCTATCCCCATAGTGCGCTGATAGGGACCGCGAACATATCCTCACCAAATGGAACGACCTCCGTACCGCCATACAGCACCACGCCCGATTGGAATTTGTCCCCAATATCTTCCTTCAACGCTTTCAGCCCACGGAAGTGCTTCGGTGCGACTTGTGCGGAGTGTTTGATTTCTATGCACGCGATCTCGCCGGACGGCTTTTCTAGAATGAGGTCTACCTCAAGGCCAGCGTGAGTGCGGAAGTGATAGGGGGTGGCCGAAACATTACTCCACGTCAGGTGTTTGAGTATTTCGTTGACCACGAAGGTTTCGAGGAGTTGGCCTGCTAGTTCAGGGGTGCTTACCAGCCTGTCAGCGTCTGCGCCTATGAGGTGGGCTGCAAGGCCGCTGTCCACCATGTAAAGCTTGGGCGACTTGACAAGGCGCTTGCCGAGGTTGGGAGCCCAGGCTGGAAGAAAGTGGATGAGGAAGACCTTCTCAAGCAGGTCCATGTACCGCCCAAGCGTCGCATTCGGCACTTGCATGGTTCTGGACACCTCGGACTGGTTGAGTTGGCTCGACGTGCGCGTTGCGAGCAGGCGCACCAGTCTGAGCATGGTGGCCGTCTCTTGGACACGGGCAATATCGCGGATGTCTCGCTCAACGATCGTTGTCAGGTAAGAGTCGAACCACGCACTTCTTCGCTTATGCGTTTTACGCGTCATGGCTTCCGGGTAGCCTCCCGCTATCAATATGTCTGGCAGGTCGTACTCTTCGGCTGCGCCTTGTCGTGCGAAGGCTTTATCGAACAGAGCTTGTACGAAATCTGTCTTGCGCTCATGAATCTCGGCCTGAGAGAGCGGCCACAAAGTCTGTATCTCCATGCGTCCGGCAAGGGAGTCGCTCACAAGGGGCAACGTCAGAAGATTTGCAGAGCCGGTCAGCAGAAAATCTCCAGGCTTCCTATCTGTGTTCACAGCCTCCTTGATTGCCAGCAGTAACTCCGGCACCCGCTGAACCTCGTTTATGATCAACGGCCTTGGTTGACCTGCGATGAATGCCGTAGGATCGCCGCCAGCTAAGGCTAGAACCGTGGCGTTATCCAAGGTGACGTATTTGGCCTCGAACGTGTCAGCGAGCAGGTTCTTGACCAGAGTGCTTTTGCCTACCTGCCGCGCTCCGCGCAGGAAGAGAACGGGTGAGTCAGCTAGTGCCTCAAGGAGTTCTTGGGTGATATTTCGTCTAATTATGGTAAAATATTTACCACTAAATGGTAAAATTTCAACCTGAATTTTAATGTAAAATTCCGAACTCATTATATGGGGTGTGACGAAGCTTGTACACTCTGGGCGAAGTATGCCCATAAAACCATTCACTTGAAATAAAAGGTAAATATAGGGGGGATGTCGTACATTTTGTAAACCCCAAGACTGGTAATAATGTGATAAAGACACTTGATAACCAGTTTGTAAGCGCTTGGCATTTAAACACTGATCAATTGAAAAATGTTTTAGCCAGGGGGAAGTTGTAAATGGAAGTAACAAATAATTTATACAGTTGATTAAACGTTTTTTAAGGCAGAAAATTTCAGCGTCTGCATTTGAAACGGCGTATCTTGAGCTGCGAAGGGAAAGTATAAATGCTGGGAATGACTACTGCGAAGATATATTGGATGAGCTGTTTATTGACCTTGATGCATTTTGTTCAGACCCAGACCTATTCGACGAAGGTGATTTAACTGAGAAGGAATTGCGAGAAAGTTGTGCACGAACGTTAGCTGCCTTAGAATCGAAAGGGTACAAAGTATAGGCTGTGTCGAGTAGTGAGATTTTCTACTGGGTCACTGATATATTTGTATAAAAGATATATTTAGTAATAAAATTTCTAAGCACGACAGTTTCTTCCGGAGTAAATAGCGCCGTGAACGGCAGCGATTTGGGCGAGAACATGACAAGCGGTTTGTATAACGCCGCTGTGGGAGTGCTCGGCAAACATGCTGCCATGAAGTATTGGTGAAGCATATAAAGAAGGCGACCTCAACTATGTAACCCACAAAATAGCACATGCCGCCCTTGGCGGCGCTTTGGGTGGCGCCACGGGCGACGACATCGCTTCTGAAGCCATTGGGAAACGTGTGTCCACTTTGAGGGGAGCGAAAAGTGAGTGATTGTGTAATAATTAGAGGAGAATAAGAAAAGTGGTAGTAGTGGTAGGTGTGTATAGTCAATCGAGATGGTTTGAGAACTTGGGGAAAAGAAGTGGTTGTGGATTGATGGCGGAATGGGTGAAGTTGCATGGAGCGTATTGATCATGGAGAATAGCCATAAGTGGGGATATGCGCGTGGATAGGAAGGCGATTCAAAAGCATCCCTTTCCCTATTGTTGATATGTACGAAACCCAAAGGGTGAGATAATGACGTCTCCTTGAATTTCAAGCTAAAACAAGGAGATAAGCATGGATCAAATGGATTACGCCCTCAAGATAGTGGAGACGCAGGCTGGAGTCAGGCCGATGAGTGCCGACGAGGCTTGCCAAATGGTCAAGAGCCTGAGCGATGGGCTCCAAAAGATCGCCCAAGGGGACGCCGAACCACCAACGCAGGAGCCGTTTTGCGATCCCAAGCGGGCGATCAGGAGCAAGTCCATCGTGTGCCTGGAGTGCGGACGTACGTTCAAGACCCTTTCGAAGAAGCACCTTGAGTCTCATGGGCTGACGCCGGACGGGTACCGTGCCAAGTGGGGCTACAAGAAGCGGGCTCCGCTTTCCTGCAGGGAGACGGCCAAGGCGCGGTCGGAGCGGATGAAGGAAATGAAGCTCTGGACGCGGACCGGGAAGAAGCCCGACGACAAGGATAAGCCCGCGAAGGGCAAAGCCAAGGATGCTTCCAAAGATGCCTAAGCAGGAAGGCCTGACGCGATCGCGTCGGGCCTTTTCGTTTCCTAGGACCGGGCAGGGCCTGTTCGATCCTTCTCCGGCATGACCCAACAACTTGCGAAGCATCCGCGCCCAGGCGGCGCGGCAGGAGCACTGCATGACGACTAAGCGCAAAGGCTTGGTGCCCAGGATGCCCAGGCTGCACGAGACCGAGGACACGCCCGCCGACGAGAAGCTGATCTGGGCGCACTTTTTCCTTGGCGACTCCCACTGGTACGCCGCCGAGTTCGACGGCAGGGACACGTTCTTCGGCTACGCGGTCCTGAACGGCGACATGATGAACGCGGAGTGGGGATACTTCTCGCTGGCAGAGCTGACCGAGCTCAGGGCAGGGCCGTTCGTTGTCTGCGTCGAGGACGGCTGGCGGGTGCGTGAGTTCAGAGAGGTCATGTTGGAAGGATAAGGGCTGAGCCGCAGTCTTTTCGTTTATTATTTTTTTGTGTCATGAATCTGGATTGCTTTTTAGGAAATAACATTTCCCGCTGATCTGGAGTCTGGATCTTTTTGGATTGCCTTTATTCGAGCCTGCTCTTCTTTTAGTTCTGAAAATGTCGCTCGGCTGAGTTCTGTAAATTAATTCATATTATATTGTTTTTAATAAGAATATGATCTGATAAAAACAGATATCATCAGATGCGATGTTTCTTTATTTTTCTTATATGATGGGCAATATCCATTGTTTTCAGTTTTGCGTAATGTTATCCGTGGCCCTATTATTAATGGAGCTACTATAATGTATTATGCGCATACGCTTTTGGGTGAAGAGAAGGATAAATGGCAGACTCTTGAAGAACATTTAAATAATGTAGCCGCATTAGCTGCTGATTTTGCCGGAGCGTTTCATGCGGCACAATGGGGAGAAATTGCCGGGCGAGTTCACGATATCGGGAAGACTCGCCCCGCATTTCAAAGGAAGCTGATTGAAAATTTACCTACTCGGGAGGATCACAAAGGCGTCGGTGCTCGTCTTTTGAAGGAGTTGAATAACCCGCCCGGTCAGATTCTTGCCTACTGTGTTGCCGGGCATCATAAGGGGTTGCCGGACGCTTCAGACCAGGGAAATGGGAAATCTCTGGAGCGAATATGCCGTGACGCGGACCCGTTACCGGAGGGTGTACTCAATCCCTTGAATGGGGAATCCCTGCCGAACTTTCCCTTTGGGCCAAGGCCTGTTTTTCATTACAGTTTTTTTACACGTATGCTTTTTTCGGCATTGGTCGATGCCGATTTTTTGGATACGGAACGATTTATGGATTCGGAACGGTCCGGTTGGCGTCTATCTGGGCCGCCATTGACAGTTCTGTCAGCTGCTTTGAATGAACGCCTCTCCCAATTCTCATCTAAAGGAAAGATCAATACTCTTCGGGCCGAGATTTTGGCTCATAGCCGCGCCAACGCAGAACGCGATCCCGGTCTTTTTACGCTGACCGTTCCGACTGGTGGCGGCAAAACCCTTACATCTATGGCCTTTGCTTTGGACCACGCCTTGAAACATGGTTTACGGCGTATTGTATACGTTGTCCCGTATACCTCCATTATCGAACAGAACGCACAGGTTTTTCGCGACATTTTTCCGGCAGGAAGTGTAGTGGAACATCATAGCACATTCAATGAGGACAGGCTTGATATTGAAGACTCTGGAGGGAAGGGGCTAGCGGCCAAAAGGCATCGTCTTGCATGTGAAAATTGGGATGCGCCCGTGGTGATCACTACAAGCGTCCAATTTTTTGAGTCCTTTTATTCTAACAAGCCCTCCAAGTGCCGCAAGCTGCATAATCTGGCAAAGTCCGTGATTATTTTGGACGAGGCGCAGATGTTGCCTGCCAAGTATCTTGATCCGTGCCTTCGGGCGCTTGAAGCTCTTGTGTCGGACTATGGCTCCAGCGTGGTGCTGTGCACTGCCACTCAGCCCGCGTTGGATAAAAATGACTTGTCGTGCGGCCTTGAGAGTTCATTTGAAATCGCCCCGGACCCGTTACGAATGCACAATGAATTCCGGCGCACCCGGTTGCAGCATGTGGGAGAAAAATCCTTGATGGATGTCGCGGACATGGTGCGCGGCTGCGAACAGGTGTTGAGCATAGTCAATACGCGCAAACGCGCTTCGGAACTTTTCGACATGGTGAAGGATGAGGATGGCGCGTGTCATCTGAGCGCGTTGATGTGTCCCGCCCACCGGTCAAAGGTTTTGGATGGGATTCGCGCAACGCTTCGGAGCGGAAGTCCCTGCCGTCTGGTCAGCACCCAGCTCATTGAAGCAGGGGTGGATGTGTCCTTCCCGGAAGTCCTGCGCGAAATAGCCGGGCTGGATTCCATTATTCAGGCCGCGGGTCGCTGTAACAGAGAGGGGGAAAACAAAGCCCTCGCGTTGGTCCGCGTGTTTAGTCCTCAGGAAGGTGTGGTCCGGGCCTTTGCAAAGTCCGCCGGGAGTACGGAAAGTGTTTTGCGTTCAAAGTATGGAGAAGATCCGTTTTCACCTGCTGCCATTCGTGAATATTTTCGGGAAACCTACTGGTTGGAAAACGACAAGCTGGACAGAAAAAATATTTTGAAAAAACTAAGTGATCCCAGTGGTAATTGGTTTTTTGCAGAAGCCTCGCGGCGGTTCAGGATTATTGAAAGCGATATGGTTCCCGTAATCATTCCTTATGGTGAACGGGCCGAGCAACTGGTGGATTCTCTGCGGTATGTGGAACATCCGGGCGGTATCCTGCGTGAACTGCAACAATATACTGTCCAAGTATATGCGAATCAGCTCCAAGCTCTGGACGACGCTGGAGCCATTGAGCTTGTTGAAGATGCGTATCCGGTTTTGCGGGAAATGAGTTTTTATGACGAAAGGTTCGGGTTGACGTTCCCGGAAGAGGCCTCGGACTCGTCAGCATTTGTGTTTTAGGCAAGTTTAAACACGGAGGTGATATTCGTGTCTCAAGGAATAAAACTGAGGGTCTGGGGCGATTATGCCTGCTTCACCCGGCCGGAAATGAAGGTTGAGCGCGTCAGTTATGACGTGATGACCCCTTCGGCGGCGCGGGGCATACTGGAGGCGATCTATTGGAAACCCTCCATTTGCTGGGTGGTGGACCGCATCCATGTGATGAAGGACATTCGATTCGATAATGTTCGGCGAAACGAGGTTGCGGCCAAGGTACCAGTCAAAGGCAAGGCTGGTGTGAATGCCGCCATGAAAAATGGGGGGCCGCCGCTACGCCTGTTAGTGGAAGAAAGCCGTCAACAACGGGCGGCCATGGTTCTGCGGGATGTGGAGTACGTGATCGAAGCCCATTTTAGATACACTTCCGGCGAGGATCGCAACGACGGCAAGCATTTGGACATGTTTAACCGTCGGGCCGCAAAAGGACAGTGCTTTCACCGTCCGTATTTGGGATGCCGTGAATTTGCAGCCTTTTTCGAGCCGGTCAAAGGGGACGTGCCAGTGTCCCCTCTTGAAGGAACGCGGGATCTTGGTTGGATGCTGCACGATATTGACTACACGGCAGGCATGACACCCGTATTTTTCCGCGCCACCATGGAAAATGGTGTGGTCGACTGCCGCAAAAAGGTGGTGGCCGCATGATATTGCAAGCGCTGAATGAGTATTACGGACGCCTGAGAGAAGATCCTGATTTTAATGTGCCGGAGTTTGGTTTTGGTCGGCAGGGGGTTCATTTTTGTCTGACCATAGACAGAGCGGGAAATCTCGTTGGTGATCCTCTTGATTTGCGGGACGAAAAGGGCAAACCAAAGCGTATTGAGGTCCCCGGGCCGGTTGGCAGGACCGTTGGTGTTTCCTCCAATTTTGCTTGGGATAACACCGGATACGTACTGGGAGCGGATGGCAAGGGAAAGCCTGAACGTGCAGTAGCCACTCACGCTGCGTTTGGAAGTCTTGCCAGCCGGATTCTGGACGGAGTCTCGGACCCCGGAGCGGATGCTTTGTTGGCTTTTCTGAAAAAATGGAATCCCGAACAGGCGGAGAGATTTGCGAATTGGGAAGATTGGGCCGGATTAAATGTTGTGTTCCGATTGGATGGGGAGCGGGGTTTTCTACACGACCGCCCGTCGTTTCGAAAGGCATGGACTGACTATCTGTCTGAGAATGGTTCTGAACATTCCGGTATGTGTCTGGTCACAGGCGATACGAAGGCTTCAATACCTACAACTCATGCGGCTATTAAAGGCGTACTTGGGGCACAGTCTTCCGGTGCCGCACTTGTTTCCTTTAATTTTGATGCCGCGATTTCCTACGGCAAAAAACAGAATCTCAATGCCCCGGTTTCAGAGCGGGCAGCTTTTGCTTACACCACAGCACTTAATCTTTTGCTTGCTCCCGGTAGTGAACACAAGGTGCAAGTGGGGGACACTACGGTGGTCTTCTGGGCTGAGACTCCAAGCGAAGATGCAGAACAGATGTTTGCCTTTGCCCTCGGCGGAAAACAGGTGGAGGACACTGGTGTCGTCCAGCGGCTTGAAGGTCATTTGAAGAAAATTGCCAAGGGGAAGCTGCCAGACGAATTGGGAAATCCAAAAACGCGGTTTTATGTTTTGGGACTTTCTCCCAATGCGGCCCGCATTTCCGTGCGCTTTTGGCATGTGGGCACAGTGGGCGATATGGCCCGGAATATTGGAGAACATTACAGAGCGTTAAGCTTGAGACCTAATTATGACAATGAGCCTGAACATCCTGGCCCATGGTGGATTCTCAAGGAGCTGGCTCCCCAGCGCGATTCAAGGAATATGTCGCCGCTGCTGTCCGGCCAGTTTTTGAAGGTGATTATTCAGAATCGCCCATATCCTCGAACTTTGTTGACGTCAGCCTTGAGTCGTATTCGGGCAGATAAACAGATCAACTATTTGCGTGCCGCAATTCTCAAGGCATATCTCGTTCGCAACGAAAAACAGGAGATTCTCATGACTCTCGATACGGAGAATACCGATATCGGTTACCGGCTGGGGAGGCTTTTTGCCATAGTTGAAAATGTTCAGGAAGAGTCGGTCCCCGGAGCCAATGCAACGGTGCGTGATCGGTTCTTTGGGTCGGCGTCAGCCACTCCAGCGCGGACGTTCCCCATAATTTTGCGGAACGCCCAACACGGACTAGCCAAAATTCGTAAGAACAAGCCTGGGCTTGCCGTGAATCTTGAAAAGGAACTTCAAGCGATTGTGGGAGATATCGATGCGAAAAAGGGATTCCCAGCCAGTTTGTCTATAGAAAGGCAGGGGATGTTCATACTCGGTTATTACCAACAGCGTCAGACCCGGTTCATTAAAAAAGAAAACAAGACGGAGGAATAAATTATGAGTGCCATCAGCAACCGCTACGAATTCGTTTACCTGTTCGATGTTGAAAACGGCAACCCTAATGGCGATCCAGATGCTGGCAACATGCCACGCATAGACCCGGAAACTGGACATGGTCTTGTTACGGATGTGTGCCTCAAACGCAAAATTCGTAATTTTGTGGAGATCGCCAAGGGAGGCGAAGAAGGACACAATATTTACGTGACCGAAAAAGCCGTGCTTAACCGCAATAACGAGATGGCTTACAAGGCGCTTGAGATTAAACCGGAGAAAAAGAAGCTGCCCAAAAAAGTGGAGGATGCGCGCAAGGTAACCCGCTGGATGTGCGATAATTTTTTTGACGTCCGCACGTTCGGGGCGGTTATGACCACAGAGGTCAATTGTGGGCAGGTTCGCGGTCCTGTGCAACTCGCCTTTGCTAAAAGTGTGGAGCCAATTGTTCCTGCGGAGGTGAGTATCACTCGTATGGCCGTAACCAACGAGAAAGACTTGGAAAAGGAACGCACCATGGGGCGTAAACATATTGTTCCCTATGGCTTGTATCGCGCCGAAGGCTTTATCTCCGCACATTTGGCTGACGGCGACAAGGGAACCGGTTTTTCCGAAGAGGATCTCACCTTGCTTTGGCAAGCACTCATGAACATGTTTGACCATGATCACTCCGCAGCCCGGGGCAAAATGAACGCCCGTGGGCTTATTGTTTTCAAACATGCGGATAAGTTGGGCAACGCTCCGGCCCACAAGTTGTTCGACGCTGTGCATATCAGCCGGAAAAATGGCGCAGACGGACCGGCACGCGCCTTTGATGATTATGAGGTTGTTGTGGATGATGCCGCCATCCCGAGCGGTGTGCAAATGGAGGTCAAGCTGTAATTATGCCCGATACCCTGCCGCTTTCCGCTGTTCAGCACTATATGTATTGCCCTCGGCAATGCGCTTTGATCCATGTGGAAAAGGTGTGGGATGAGAATCGTTTCACCTCGGAAGGACGTCTTTTGCACCTTCGCGCCGATTCCGGTGTTTCCGGACGGCGCGGAGGTGTTGACGTGGATCGTTCTGTGCCTGTGCGAAGTGCGCGGCTTGGTCTGTATGGGGTGGCTGACGTGGTCGAGATACGTTCGGATAGCTCGGGACGGGAAGTGCCATACCCGGTGGAGTACAAACGCGGCAGCCCCAAGTTACAGGATTGGGATCGCGCCCAGTTGTGCGCACAGGCGATGTGTTTAGAGGAAATGTTGGGAGTTTCAATAGCGGAAGGGGCTATCTTTTATGGCAAACCGCGTCGGCGGGAGGTTGTGCTGTTTGATTCTGCCCTGCGGGATGTCGTTGAGCGAGTTTGTGTCGCTTTGCACGAAATGGTGAAAAATGCCGTGTTGCCTCGAGCCGTCCCCGGACAAAAGTGCAGAGGGTGTTCGCTTACGGAACGGTGTATGCCGGGAAAACGGAATCGTGGCGTAGCCTCATACCTGAAAGCTGGACTTGAGTAATGAAGAAATTGTTGAACACGCTATACGTGACTTCGCAGGGCAGTTATTTGTCCAAAGATGGTGAGTGCGTTGTGGTGCGAGCGGAGGATGGACGCAAAAAACGTTTTCCCGTGCATGTGCTGGACGGTGTTGTCTGCTTTGGGAATGTGTTGTGCAGCCCTTTTCTGTTGGGACATTGCGCGGATAAAGGCCTTGCAGTTTCTTTTTTAACGGAAAATGGGCGTTTTCTTGCTTCCGTGCGAGGACCTCAACAGGGCAATGTGCTACTGCGACGGGCGCAGTACCGCATTGCTGACGATCCAGAAGGCGCATCACAGATGGCTCGTTCCTTTCTGGCGGGAAAGGTGGCCAATTCTCGGGCCGTGTTGCGTCGTGCGCTACGCGACCATTCCGACAAGCTTGACGTGGGCGGAATGAATGACGCCATATCCATTTTGGATGACAGCGCACGTCGCCTTCAGACGCCCGTTTCACTTGAGGAGGCCCGGGGACTGGAGGGACAGGCGGCCAATGCATACTTTGGCGTTTTTTCTCAATTGGTTCTTAAAGATGATTGTGAATTTTGCTTTCAGGGAAGAAATAGACGTCCTCCATTGGATATTGTCAATTGTCTGCTTTCATTCTTTTATACACTTTTGGCCCATGATATACGATCTGCGCTTGAGTCTGTGGGGTTGGACTGCCAAGTTGGCTTTTTACATCGGGACAGGCCTGGGCGCCCGGGACTGGCTTTGGATGTGATGGAAGAGTTCCGGTCTTTTTTGGCAGATCGCATTGTACTTTCCCTCATTAACAGAGGCGAGGTTTCGCCTCGTGGTTTTGTGAAAAAGCAAAGTGGTGCGGTTTTTATGGATGAGGATACTCGTAAAATTGTTTTAACCGCTTGGCAGAAGAGAAAACAGGTAGAAATTTCACATCCTTTTCTCAAAAAACGTATGCCGCTGGGGCTTGTGTTTCACGTGCAGGCCCAACTTCTGGCTCGGTGTCTTCGAGGAGATTTGGAAGGATACCCTCCTTTTTTTTGGAAGTAATATGCTCGTACTGGTCAGCTATGATGTGAGTTTTGAGGATGAGAGTGGGAAAGGCCGTTTGCGCCGGATTGCCAAAGTTTGTGAGAATTTTGGGCAACGGGTGCAATATTCTGTGTTTGAGTGCGTGGTGGATCCGGCCCAATGGGCTGCTCTTCGACATAGGCTCTTAGAAGAATATGATGAGGAAAAGGACAGTTTACGATTTTATTTTCTAGGAAAAAATTGGCAGCGGCGCATCGAACAACATGGCGCGGCCGATACGTATGACCCGGAAAATGATGTTCTTATTTTATAGGTGCGAACCCTAAGCGGGTAGTGTTTTCCTGGGCGGTTCGCACTTACTGGAAATGCCTTTAAAATAGGGTGTTATTTGATTTGGTAGGATTGAATGTTGCTTTGCTTGTGTGCATGTTTTGTTGGTTCGCGGTCAGCAGAGCGTGGGATGTAGGCAAACAAAGTATATGACGGTCACAGTCGCCCCTCATGCAGGGGCGTGGATTGAAACTGCCAATCATCCGGACACGGTACATTTTACCGAGGTCGCCCCTCATGCAGGGGCGTGGATTGAAACACGGCCCGGCTCCACGGCATTGACGAACGGGAACGTCGCCCCTCATGCAGGGGCGTGGATTGAAACAATCATTAAGAGCGCGGCCTGTAAGCAGACCGTGGTCGCCCCTCATGCAGGGGCGTGGATTGAAACTTGCAGCACCACGTTGGCCGCGACGAGGGCGGCAGTCGCCCCTCATGCAGGGGCGTGGATTGAAACGGTCAGGACAGGCGCGACTACGGAAAAGCCCGGCGTCGCCCCTCATGCAGGGGCGTGGATTGAAACTCCATATCAATGATGGAGGAATAAATAGCATTGAAGTCGCCCCTCATGCAGGGGCGTGGATTGAAACGTTTTCCAGCGCAAACTCGCTGAAAAGCGTACGGTCGCCCCTCATGCAGGGGCGTGGATTGAAACTTTCCGCAAAATCAACGTCCGTCCACCGCAGATTGAGTCGCCCCTCATGCAGGGGCGTGGATTGAAACAATAATTGCTATTGCGGTATGTTTTACCACGCCCGTCGCCCCTCATGCAGGGGCGTGGATTGAAACTACTATTGAGCGCATGGGCGTTATGTTGTATATGGGTCGCCCCTCATGCAGGGGCGTGGATTGAAACAGCCACGGCCTCGGCCTCGTTGATATCCCGTATCGTCGCCCCTCATGCAGGGGCGTGGATTGAAACTGTCTTGCGTCTGCCTGTCTGCGATTATGGCGCGGTCGCCCCTCATGCAGGGGCGTGGATTGAAACGTGTTCAACTTCAAAGTTATAAAATGATTCCAGTCGCCCCTCATGCAGGGGCGTGGATTGAAACAAACGTAGCGGCGTTGACAGTGCAGACGATTGGGTCGCCCCTCATGCAGGGGCGTGGATTGAAACATCTGGTGTACCATTATCATCGTTAACCATTAAAGTCGCCCCTCATGCAGGGGCGTGGATTGAAACGAGAGCGCAGACGCCGTCAAGTTGCTCATCCGTAGTCGCCCCTCATGCAGGGGCGTGGATTGAAACTGTAACCATTAATGCCGATAAGATGGAACGTGCTAGTCGCCCCTCATGCAGGGGCGTGGATTGAAACTGACACATACACCACAATTAACCCTAAACGTTCTGTCGCCCCTCATGCAGGGGCGTGGATTGAAACTTCCCCATTTGTATATATGCCCCTACAACAGCGTGTCGCCCCTCATGCAGGGGCGTGGATTGAAACAAAAGTCGTGCGCTGTTTTTAGCTGCAACCTCGCGCGTCGCCCCTCATGCAGGGGCGTGGATTGAAACTGTAAATGATCTTGTCGTGTGAATTGGCTCAAGTGTCGCCCCTCATGCAGGGGCGTGGATTGAAACTTGATGATAACGGCGCACCGATGTCTGGCCGCTCGTCGCCCCTCATGCAGGGGCGTGGATTGAAACTCCAGCCTTATAATCCAGCATGTGCCGCTCCATTGTCGCCCCTCATGCAGGGGCGTGGATTGAAACTTCTGCTGGGACACCGACAGTGATATGGCCCAGGGTCGCCCCTCATGCAGGGGCGTGGATTGAAACTTGCTCTCTGTCGGTATTGCTCTCACCACAGCAACGTCGCCCCTCATGCAGGGGCGTGGATTGAAACCCTCAAGATGTTCTAATCCTGAAATGGAACTGACAGTCGCCCCTCATGCAGGGGCGTGGATTGAAACCGCTTCGACTCGTCGTGTTTCGCGGTCCTGCTCAGGTCGCCCCTCATGCAGGGGCGTGGATTGAAACTAGCCAGTCGATTGAGTCCAAGACAAGTGTCTTGGTCGCCCCTCATGCAGGGGCGTGGATTGAAACCACACGTGGCGGCACACGTTTGCCAGCTGGCTGGGTCGCCCCTCATGCAGGGGCGTGGATTGAAACCAGGTGGTACAGGCTTTTGACATCAGACAACGCCGTCGCCCCTCATGCAGGGGCGTGGATTGAAACTCGTTGCATTGTCAGGCGGCAGGCTGCGCGGATTTGTCGCCCCTCATGCAGGGGCGTGGATTGAAACACGCAGAACATGGATTCCGGGGCTGATCTGGGGCGGTCGCCCCTCATGCAGGGGCGTGGATTGAAACGGTGTTGATCCGGTAATCCGGATGCTTCCACCACGTCGCCCCTCATGCAGGGGCGCTTCCTCTTTTGTGGGGATAACAAGTCGTGTTGCTTTCGGGTAAGGGAGGTATACGCCCCAACCACCCCAGTGCATCCCCTTGCTCTCAAGTGTATACCAGCCTGTATACCAAGGCACAAAAAAAGGATTCAACGCGGCTCATTTTACTGAGTTAAGCTGTTGAATCCTTTAATAATCCTCTGGAGCCAGGAATGAGAATTGAACTCACGACCTACTGATTACGAAGAAAATGTTTGAAAAATAAGTGCTGAAATAATTGAACTTATTTTGAAAGTTTTTGTATACCGGGGCAAAAAGGCGTATCCTAGTATACACTCGGTATACCAAGGAAAAATAGATGATTTCTAGGCGTTTACTTTTGATTCTCTGATTTGTTATACTTAAAGGGTTTTCAAAATTGATCGAATTCCAAGGCGGTTATGAAGGACGCCTTTCTGATTGTTGATCAGCATTGAGATGGCCTATTTAAAAACGCCGCTCAGTGGTCCAACAAAGTGGATCCATATATGAAGGCCTACCGGAAGATTGGAAGAGTGCGGCTAGAGTTTAGCTAGGGCCACAACTGAGTACAGTCAAGGCCATTTCCGCTAAGCAGGAACTAATATAAATAAATTTTAAATCAGCTAGTTGGGTTGTTTTACTGATGATTTCATTAACAATTTATCAACAGAAAATATTAAGAAGTATTAATTTTTTGAGTATGCTACAGCAATCGCTTCATCCGTCGCTAGTTTTCAAGAAGCCAACTGTGGATAAAATGCAGTTTGCCCTTTCATATTAATTAGATGATATTTTTTGTTACAGTCTGGCATTCCCTCTAACCTCTTATAACCAAAGCTAACCGAGATTAATGAATGTCAAAAATGTGATATCGGTGGTTTAATGATGAAATCTAGCCTTAATGTGGTTGTTTCCACCCATCAGAAATAGTGCGGACGAAAGAAGAGGGAAGAAGTTAGTGGTCAGTACAATTCAATCGACAGTTGGTAAGGTGTCCCCATTTCTCCATATGTTACTATTGGGGTTCGCTTGTTTTTGTTGGGTCACTAGTGGGTTACTCTTCGTTTACATAGCTGTTCCATCAATTATTATCTCACTTCTGATCCTTGGCGTTACAGCACGTTATCACAAAACAAAAGTGCACCGCTGTGGCCTTGTATTCGTGCTATACCTAGCCATTGCCCCATTTCTTCTAGCTGGTCTGGCGTTCATGTTATCCAACCTAATCTCATTTACAACAGAGTATAGCATTGGCTTTGATATTCAAACACCACGGGGGGTAGTGACTATAGTCAACGATGTTTCGATCGAAGACAGTGAAAGTCCGGTTGCCTCTCTAAAAGCGTTCTATAGTGGCAGGTCATCAATAAATGCAGAGTCTAGCATTGTTCTGATTGGCAAAAACAAAGCTGTCCTTACGCTTCTTTCACCAAAAGGAATCGACACTATCTCATACTTGAAGCATGTCCCTAATATGGTAAAATTATTTAAAATGGACGTCGTATCAGAGGCTGGAGTCAGTAAATATATACTTTCTCGCCCTCCTCAAATGGTCGGCTTTATCAAAAGTATCGAATCGACAGAATACAAAGTGCTAGAACAAAATTCATTTCATGAGGCATTTGGACCTGGGTACTCTTTTTTACAGGCATGGGTTTCTTTCGAAAAAGTGGAGCATACTAATGTGTTGTCTGAAACTGTTCCATGGTGGGACTACTCAAGAATGATTCCGAAAGTAGGATCTTTCCATCATGGCCTATTACGATTAAATCCAGATAATTTCAAAGTTCACAAAGACACTTCTGCATCTTTTTTTTAGGTTCTAACAGTTTATTAGGGGTGACCTGCTCCCGCGAAATAGGTCCACCGACAATGTGAGTTTTCCGACGGATTGAAAATATATTCCCCTCCTCTTTTCTGTTGGCTGTTTGAATCGCTTCCCGTGCTTTGATCCTGTTCCTCCCTCAACGCCAAATCTGACAAAGATAAAGGCCCCGGAAAGTCGATGCTTTCGGGGCCTTGTTGGAAGCTTGTTCGGGGTGGTTGCTAGAACCGTTCAAAGTCGTTGTCCACCACATATTCGCCTGCCGAGGGCAGGGCGGATGGGGTTGTTTCGTTGACAGCCCTCACCGCTTGCGGGCGGCGGGTGCGGTCGTTCTGATTGATCTTGAAGAAGGCCACTGTGTCGCCGAGGTGCTCGGCCTGTACATTGAGTTGTTGGGATGAGGACGACATTTCCTCTGAGGCTGCCGCGGTCTGCTGGATGACCTGGTCGAGTTGGTGGATGGCCTTGTTGACCGTCTCGGCTCCGGCGTTCTGTTCGTCGCTCGCTGCCGCGATCTCCTGGATCAATTCCGAGGTGTGGCGGATGTCCGGCACCATTTTGTTCAGCATCTCCCCGGCCTCTTCGGCCACAGCCACGCTGGAGGCGGACAGTGCGCTGATCTCGGCGGCCGCAACGCCTGAGCGTTCGGCCAGCTTGCGGACCTCGGCCGCCACCACGGCAAAGCCCTTGCCGTGTTCCCCGGCGCGCGCCGCTTCGATTGCCGCGTTCAGGGCAAGCAGGTTGGTCTGGCGGGCGATCTCTTCAATGACCGATATCTTGTCGGCAATCTCGCGCATGGCCGAGACGGTCTCGGCAACGGCCTTACCGCCCTTTTCCGCCTCCATGGAAGACTGGCGGGAGATGCGTTCGGTCTCCCGTGCATTGTCGGCATTGCGGCTGATGTTGGAGACCATTTCCTCCATGGAAGCCGAGACCTCTTCGATGCTGGCGGCCTGTTGTGTGGCTCCCTGAGCCAACAGTTCCGCCGTGGACGAGAGTTCCTGCGCTCCGCCGCTGACCGAGGCCACAGCGGTACGGACCTCGCCTACCACTTCGAGCAGCTGCCGTCCCATATTGCCCATGGAGCGCATCAGCTTTCCGATTTCGTCGTTGCGGGGATTGCCTACCCCTGCGCAGGTCAGGTCGCCGTTCTCGATGCGCGTCAGCCCGGTGTCGACCACGCCGAGCGGCTTGAAGATAAGGGCTTTGACCAGCAGGCTGACCATCAGGATGGAGAGGATCAGGGCGATGATCGCGGTGATGGAGTTGATGGTCAGGTTCGTGGTGGAATCCGCTCTGATGGTGCCCAGCTTTTCATAGGTCCAGACCTTCCAGCCCAGCGAATCGATGTCATAGACGCTGCCCTCATATTGTTCTCCGTTCATGGCGAACCGGACTCTGGCGCCGGACCCGGCGTCCTTGAACTGCTTGAGGGACGGTACGATCTCCCAGAGGCTTTTGCCGATTTGATCGCTGTCCGGGCTCGCCATGACATACCCGTCCGGGCGGGAGAGATAGATATTCTTGAAATTGAGCGTGGTCTGCGCGATCTCCGTGATGGTGGTCAACGGCAGGTTGAGGCACAGCACGCCATTTATCCGGCCATCCTTGGCAATGGGAACGGCCATGGCCATGACCGTTTGCCCGATGGACGAGACATAGGGGGTGGTAACGATGCGTTTTTCGCCGCCGAAAATGCGTTTGTACCACTCGCGGTTTTTGGCCTTTTCCTTGAAATTGGGGATCAGCCCCTTGCGCACGCCCAGATAGGTGGAACCGTCATGGCGGGCGAAGTAGGCTTCC